>Ga0256831_1000421_pt1 | contig 21965 bp, 23 predicted proteins | sample 132544metaG_FD_189087 | JGI IMG/M metagenome (GOLD analysis project Ga0256831, IMG submission 189087) | Hydrothermal vent microbial communities from Lau Basin, Pacific Ocean - 132-544 | ecosystem: Environmental > Aquatic > Marine > Hydrothermal vents | place: Pacific Ocean: Lau Basin | collected... | reverse complement strand
TGGAGCTCCGCCACAACCTCCGCAACCTGAAAAACCGTATCCCTGTCCTCAATAACGCAGGGCCCTGCTATTACTATCATTCCTCCTCCAGTCCGGCGGCCTTTTTGAGCCTCTTAACCTCTTCGGGGGTGAGCTCCCTGTAGGCTCCCTTCGGCAGGTCTCCCAGTTTAATGGGGCCAACGGCCACCCTTTTAAGCTTTAAAACTCCGTGGTCAAACCTGTCAAAGAACCGCCTTACAACTCTGTTCTTTCCCTGGTCTATCGTTATCTGAACGTAGGTGTTCCTTCCCGTTTTGGAAGGGTGAAGGAGCTTAACGTCTAACGGCTTTATGAAGAACTTCTTACCCTTGTCGTCAACTAAGAGAGCTCCCTTCTTCATCCTCTCAATCTCTGCCGGCTTAACCCTGCCCTTCACTTTTGCTATGTAGGTTTTCGGAACGTGGTATCTGGGGTGGGCGAGCCTGTCTGCAAGTTCTCCGTCGTTTGTCATTATGAGGAGTCCTTCAGTGTTGTAGTCGAGCCTTCCTACCGGAAAGAGGCGAACCGGGTACTTCCTGAAGTAGTCGGCAACTATCGGCCGTTTGTCGCCGGGAGCTCTCTCCATAGCCGTAAGAACTCCCTGGGGTTTGTTAAAGGCAATGTAGACGAACTTTTTAGGAAGCCTCACCCTTTCGCCGTCAACCTTTACAACGTCCTTCTTCGGGTCAACCTCAACGGCAGGGTCTGTAACAACTTCCCCGTTTACCTCAACTCTTCCCTGCTTTATTATCTCCTCAACCTTCCTCCTTGCTCCGAAACCTGCGTATGCCAAAAACTTATTTAAACGCATAATCTCCTCCTTTATCGTTTAAAATAAAATTATTATTAACAACTATCAGAGGCTGTTATGGGGGATAAGAAAGAGCTTCTATCAAAGATAGACTATTCGGTTCTAAAGGCCACAACCACAGAAGAAGAGGTTTTCAGAGCGGCTGAGAAAACAAAGGAGCTCGGCTTTGCTACTCTCTGCGTTTTTCCCAAACACGTTAGCGTGGCAAGGGTTCTTCTTCCTGAAGAGAGAATCTGCTCCGTTGTAGCTTTTCCCCTTTCGCCGGTACCTTCTCAGGTTAAACTGGCCGAAGCACTCTTTGCCGCCGAGGAGGGAGCCGGAGAGCTCGATGTCGTTGTTGACGTTGGAGCCGTCAAAGAGGGAGACTGGAAAAGAATTGAAGAGGAACTTGTAGAGCTGAGGAACAACCTCTCAGACAGAGTTTTAAAACTGATAATGGAGTGCTGTTACCTTACAAACAACGAGAAAATGACTCTGTGTCGTCTGGCTGCTGAGTCTGGCTGGGATTACGTTAAAACCTCTACAGGCTACGGAACTTACGGTGCAACCATATCAGACGTTGAATTCCTTAAAAGGTGTTCCGGAGGAAAAGTAAAGATCAAGGCTGCTGGAGGGATAAAGGATCTAAGCCTCGCCCTTCAGTTCGTTGAAGCAGGAGCGGACAGGATTGGAACGAGCTCAGCCGTTGAAATCGCGAAAGAGCTGCTGCACGGTTGGTAAGTTTGAGGCCTTCCACAGAGGCCACAGGAAGCTGATTGAGAAGGCTAAAGAGCTGTGTGGTACCGTTAAGGTAATATCAATAAGGGGAAAGGGAGAAGAGCTCTTCACAGACGAGGAGAGGAGGGAGATTACAGAAAAGCTCGGAGTGGAGCTCCTTAACGTCCCCTTTTCTGACGTAAAGAACCTCTCTCCCCGCGAGTTCTTTGAGAGGTTAAAGAAGTGGGGTTGCAGCGTTCTGGTCGTTGGGGAGGACTGGCAGTTCGGAAGGGGAAGAGAGGGAGATGTAGAAACTGCTAAAGCTCTAGGAAAGGAGTTCGGAATAGAGGTTGTTACGGTTCCCCCTGAAACTGAGAACGGAAAGAAGATAGGAACGAGCAGAGTAAGGGAGCTCCTCTCCGAAGGGAAACTGGCAGAGGCTAACAGGCTTTTAGGTTTTCCATACTTTGCAACGGGGCTGGTAGTAAAAGGTAACTCAAAGGGTAGAGAGATCGGCTTTCCTACGGTGAACGTAAAGCCGTTTAAAGAACTTCCTCTTCCTTTCGGCGTTTACGCCGTAAACCTGATAGTTGACGGGAAAACTTACAGGGGAGTTGCCAACTACGGGAGAGCTCCCACTCTGAAAAACTCTGAGCCGGTGATTGAGGTCTTCGTTCCTGAAGTAGAGCTCCCGCCCCTCTACGGCCGGCAGGTTAAGGTAGAATTCCTCAAATTTTTAAGGCCAGAAAAGCGGTTTTCATCGGTTGAAGAGCTGATAAAGCAGATTAAATTAGATGTAGAAAATCTAAAAGAGTTTTGGAGGTTAAACTGTGGAACAGGAGAGTAAGGGATTTAAGTCCGGTTACGTCGCGATTCTCGGAAGGCCCAACGTTGGTAAGTCAACGCTTTTAAACAGCCTTCTGGGAACAAAAGTTGCAATAGTTACAGACAAACCCCAGACAACCCGCCACAGAATAGTTGGCGTTAAACACATGGAGGGAGCTCAGATAGTCTTCTTAGACACTCCCGGAATCCACAAAGAGAAGTTTGAACTGAACAGGTACATGAACGAAATAGCCTTCAGCGTTATTCCCGACGCAGACATAATCCTCTTCCTCATAGACGCAAGGGCAGGCCTTACAGAGGCCGACAGGAAGATACTCCAGAAAATAGGAGAGGAGAAGAGGAAGGACACAAAGGTTATCGTCGTAATAAACAAGATAGACGGGGTTCAGAAAGAGGAGCTCCTTCCCCTTATAGAGGAGATAAGCAAGGAGTTCCCGTTTGTTGACGAGATAGTTCCCATCTCTGCTGCAAGGGGAACGAACCTCGACAGGCTCCTAGAACTCCTCGTTAAGTACCTTCCGGAGGGTCCCAAGTACTACGAAGACCACATGGTTACAGACCAGCCTTTAGACCAGTTTATAGCCGAGATAATCAGAGAAAAGATAATGCTCTTAACCAGAGACGAAGTTCCGCACGCTACAACCGTTAAGGTTGTTAACATTCAGCCTGGAGACAAAAACCCCGACATGCTGGTAATAGATGCCGACATAATCGTTGAGAAAGAGTCCCAGAAACCGATAATCATCGGTAAGGGCGGACAGAAGCTGAAAAAGATAGGCCAGCTTGCAAGGGAGGAACTTGAGCAACTCCTCGGAAAGAGGGTCTACCTGAGACTGTGGGTTAAGGTGAAGGAGGACTGGAGGAGCAGACCTGAACAGCTCAGGGGCCTTGGCTACTCTTACTGATAGGGAGGAGGTAATTGAACAGAAGGCTTAAAGCGTTTCTGATATACGCTTACGCGTTCATCTTCCTGTACATGGTAAACAGCCTTATAACCTGGTTTTTTATGCTGAAAAACCTCTCTCCGTGGCTTGGAACGGCTGTGGAAGCTCTGATAATGGTTTTCGGTCTGTTCCTCACCTTTAAGAAACTGATGGAGCGCTACTACGGCGTTAAAGACGGTAAACAGGTTGCCTTGGCCTGGCTCTTTCAGTTCGTTCCCTTTATTGTCCTCTCCTTCGTTCTCTTTCTCCTCCTCATAAAGGCGATACCCAACCCTTCGCTTGCCGTCTTTATCTACCTTAACGCCGACATTGTCGTTCTCTACTTTACCTTCAACTTTGCAGTTAAAAAGTTTATAGAGGAAAAAGTTGGCTAAGTACATTCAGGGTGCCGCTTTCTACCTCTTTGTCTACCTGCTTCTCGGCCTTATAAATTCGGCCATCCTCTACGTTTTTACGAGGATTTTCCACGTCTATCCGACAATAACCTTTGCCTTACTTATCTTCCTTTCGGTTTTTGTCCTTTTCTTCAGCTTCGAGAAGTCTATAGAGCTCTTTTCAGGGATAAAGCCTTCAAAGAAGAGGTTGACTGCTGCCTGGGCTCTCCAGTTCTTTCTTTTCATCTTTTCGGCATCAGTTGCAGAAAAGTGGCTGGCAGACAACCTTTCAAACCCTAGGCTCTTTAAGATACTCACCGTCTTTGTTAACTTTACCCTCTTCTTCTTAACCTACTGGCTCTCTACAAAACTCATCATCTTTAGAGGTAAAAATGAGGCTCGATAAGCTCCTCTCTAACGCAGGCTTTGGGGCAAGGTCTCAGGTGAAAAGGCTAATAAGGAAAGGCCACGTAACTGTAAACGGAGAAGTCGTTACAGACCCTGGCTTTCACGTTGACCCGGAAAAGGACGAAGTTCTCGTTGACGGGGAGCCTGTAATTTACGAGGAGAATTACTACATCGTTCTTAACAAACCTGCCGGCTACGTAACCTCAACGAAGGACAGGGAGCTTACAGTTATGGAGCTCCTCTCAGACATCCCCCGCTTTGAGAGGCTCTTTCCGGTGGGAAGGCTTGACAAAGACGCCGAGGGTTTGCTTCTTCTAACGACAGACGGAGAACTTGCACACAGGCTCACCCATCCCAGGTGGAAAGTTCCCAAAAAGTACTTCGTTGTTGTTGAGGGGAAACTTACGGAGGAAGCAGTTGAGCCGCTGCGAAAGGGAATAGAGCTGAAAGACTTTAAGGCCAGACCGGCAAAAGTGAAGATACTGAAGGCCGGCGACGAGGAGTCGGAGGCGGAGATAGAGATAACCGAGGGCAAGTACCATCAGGTAAAGAGAATGTTTGCCGCCGTAGGACACCCGGTTAAGTACTTAAAGAGGGTGGAGTTTGGCGGTTTGAAGCTGGGGGAGCTCCCCACCGGCCAGTACAGACACCTGACAGAAGGGGAGCTAAGATCCCTTAAAGCTTTATTAGGCCTTGAATAAGCCTAAGAGTTCTTTACAAACTCATTTTTGTAGTACTCGTAGATCTCCTCAAGCTTCATCCTCATCATGTTGTCAACGAGTCCCGGGCTGAAGCCGGCTATGTCTATCAAGGCTTCCCTGAGGATAAATATGTATCCTTCAACGGTTAGAGCTATCAGGAAGTCAACGAGCTTTGAGAACGAGTGGAAGACTTTTACCGCTTCCTCCGGAGGAAAGGATTCTGAAGCTTTTCTAAGGAAGTTCATCTTCAGCCTGTTTGCCATAAAGATCATTATGTCGTTATCTATTTTCCAGTAAACGTGAACAAGACCTACAAAAAACTGAAACTCGTAGAACTTTTCGTCAATCTCCCCTGAAACCAGCTGTTCGTACCACCTTTTGTTCTTAGACTTAACCTGTTCTACCGGAATCTTTTCAAAAACTTTAGCTGTTTTCGGGTAAGACAGTAGCGTACTGTAGAAGTCGTCCATAAGTTCGTCTGCCCAGCTCAGGAGGATCTCTTTTCTTTCCTTTAGAGTTTCTATATCTTCTTGTTTAACGCCTATCAAGTGATTTGCATCTTCTAATATTTCATTTAGTCGTTCTTTAGCATACTTAAGAATTTCCATCCCTCTACCCTCCGAAAACTTTATTTCGACACCAAAGAATGCATAATTATAAAGTTTCAGCTTTAAAATAAAGTAAACAAAAAGTTGTACTCAAGTGTAATTTCGCAAATTTACGCTTTTTTACTAAACAGATTACGCCTCTTTTTCTCCTCGTAGGTAAGAGTTTGGCCAAACAGTTCTCTCTCTAGCTCTTCAAAGAAAGAGAGACCGTTTAAAATTAAGCCGGATATAGAGATATTAAGCTGGCGAAGTTCTAGAAGAAGCTCTTTCTCTCCTTCTAGATCTTCAACATTTAAACGGGAAAGCATTAATAAAATTTCTCTCTTCTTCTCCTGAATCTCTTCAAAACGCTCTACGTCTCTAATAGGAAAAGATAAGAGCAGCTCTCTCTCTTCCTCCATAATACTTTTAAGCTCTAAAAGTAACTCTCTTGCCGTCATACCTAGTCCGCAAGCATTTTAATTGTGTTCAAAATTTCTCTCTGCCTCGTCATAACGTACTTGTGTAGAAGATCCCTGAAGCGCTGTTGAAGGTCAACAAACCTGACCCCCACCTTCTCTTTATCTTCCACAGGTTCTATAGACCTTACTTCAGCTTCCGACGAAAAGCTCCCATAGGGAAGGAAGACTTCAAGCTTAAGCTTATCTCCAGGGGAAAAAGTACCCTTTGGAGCCAGAAATCCTACTCCGTTCTCCGATACATCTCTAACCTGGTACTCCTGCTTCTCTGCTCCGTCAATTACAGCTACTTTAACGGGAAGTTTTGAGGAAACTGTAACTCTTGGAAATTCCCTGCTGAACCTTGGTTCTTCAAACGGTTTGAACATGGTAGTTTCTATAAGGCTATCGCTGTAGTAAGTTACGTCGGAGGTTAGTATCCTCTTCTGGTTGTAAACAGGGTCGTTGAAGTAGGTATAAACCCTTCCAAAGTTCTCCACTGCCAGCTTTAGTTTCGGGTGGCTTTCCCACTGGATAAACTTATCTTCAAGGGAAAGGGGTTTCACTTTTGCCCTTACGGGGAGCTCCTCGTAGAAACTTACGAGTTCAACAGGCCTCTTCTCTGCTATTAAACTCCTGATCCACTCTTCAATCCTCTTTTCGGCACCCACTTCTTCAATTTCCCCCTTTATATATCTTGCCAAATTTTACACTAATGCCTAAATTACGATACCGTCAGTTCGGGGCATAGCTCAGCTTGGTTAGAGCGCGTGCCTTGGGAGCACGAGGTCGCCCGTTCAAATCGGGCTGCCCCGACCATTCTAATCCCCTCTCAGGGCCCGTAGCTCAGCTGGATAGAGCAACGGACTTCTAATCCGTAGGTCGGAGGTTCGAATCCTCCCGGGCCCGCCACTTCAGAACTTTCCTCTTCTGTAAAAGCTCAAAGTAAAGAATTCCCACGTACTCCCTGAAGCCGTTAAGAGAATCCTGCAGGTAGTCTCCCCTTGGAAGGTAGGAATACCAGCCGTACTTTTCCCTGTAAACCCTGTAGTCTGCCGGAACCGGAGTGACTTCAAATCCAACTTCTCTGAAAATCATTACGCTTCTTGGCATGTGGTAGGCAGAGGTAACGAGGCAGATCTCCTTTATTCCTTGTGGGCCGAGTATTTGGTAGGAGTAGATTCCGTTTTCAATGGTGTTTCTGCTTCTTTTTTCCTCGGTTATTTTCTCAGAAGGAACGCCTATGGTTTTTAGGAATCTTGCCATAGCCTCTGCCTCACTTTCGGCCTCAGTTCCGTAGACGTTTCCGCCTGAAACCAAAACAGGAAGTTCTTTCTCTCTGTAGAGCTTAAACGCCTCGTAGAGCCTTTTTGCAACTGCCGGTCTTACAGAAGCTCTACCGTTCTCTGCCGGAGAGTGGGGAATCTCACCTCCGCCAAGGACAACTATGTAGCGGCAGTGGACTTTAGAGAAATCCGGGTGAGGATAGGCGTTCTCAAGTGGAGAGAGTATCAAGTCTTTTCCCGGTTCTGTTGAGATAAAGTAGATGAAGAAAAGTGTAAAAGAAAGGAGGATTAACCCGATTTTTTGTTTTCTCAGAAGGAAAAAGAAAAGGGAGAGAAAAAGAAGAAGGACAAAAAGGCCGGGAGGAACCAGAAAGAGGCCTAAAGTTTTTGAGAGGACAAAGAGCATCGTCTATCAGTCTGCCTCTACCGTAACGTTTTCAGGCTTTATCTTTGCAAACCGCCTCTTTCCAACCTGAAGAATAACTTCACCTTTTAGAACGTCTATTTTGGCCTGGTCGTCTAAAACTTTCTCTCCGTTTACCCTTACGCCTCCCCCCTTTATCTGGCGCCTGCCTTCACTTGTTGACTTTACAAGACCTGCTTCCTTTAGAAGGCGGGGAAGCCATACAGGGTTTTCAGGGATTTTTACTTTTGGTTCAGGAATGTTCTCGGGGAGCTCCCTCCTTGAGAATACCCTCTCAAAGTGCTCCCTTGCTCTCTTTGCTGCCTCCTCTCCGTGGAAGGTCTTAACTATTATTTCTGCCAACTTTTTCTTCGCCTCCATCGGGTGGAGCCTTCCTTCCTTTACAGCCCTCTCCATCTCCTCAATCTCTTCCTCTGGAACTCTTGTAACCAGCCTGTAGTAGCGCCACATCAGCTCGTCTGAAATCCTCATAACCTTTCCAAACTGCTCCTCTGGCGGCTCTAAAATCCCGATGTAGTTCCCCAAAGACTTACTCATCTTCTGAACGCCGTCTAAGCCCTCTAAAATGGGCATCATTATGCAAACCTGCTCCTCCTGTCCAAACTCCCTCTGAAGGTGCCTTCCAACAAGCAGGTTAAACTTCTGGTCTGTTCCGCCAAGCTCAACGTCTGCCTTAAGCTCAACGGAGTCGTACCCCTGAAGGAGCGGGTAGATGAACTCGTGGATGTGGATGGGTCTTCCCTCTCTGAAACGCTTTGAGAAGTCGTCTCTCTCTAGCATTCTGGCAACTGTGTATTTAGATGTAAGTTTTATAAGGTCGGCGGCCGTCATGGAGCCGAGCCATTCGCTGTTGAAAACAACAACAGTTTTTTCAGGGTCTAAAATCTTAAAGACCTGCTGGGCGTAGGTTTCTGCGTTCTTTAATACCTGCTCTCTGGTTAAGGGTGGCCTTGTTTCGTTCTTCCCTGTTGGGTCTCCTATCATCGCCGTAAAGTCGCCTATCAGGAAGTAAACCTCGTGGCCAAGTTCCTGAAAGTCCCTCAGCTTCCACAGTAAAACCGTGTGGCCTAAGTGGAGGTCTGGAGCCGTTGGGTCAAACCCAGCCTTTACCCTCAGTTTCCTTCCGCTCTTCAGTTTCTCTAAGAGCTCTTCCTCGTTTATTATCTCAGCGGTTCCTCTCTTTATTACCTTCAGCTGCTCTTCCGGCCTCATTTTCTCCTTCTCCGTCAAGGTTTATCTCCATTGCTGTCTCGTCGCAGTTGGGAAATTTAACACAGTTTATGCAGTCCCTCCAGATTTTGTGGGGGAGGAGCTCCTTATCTATTACCCTGAAACCTAACTTTTTGAAGAACTCAACCTGGTACGTAAGGGTGAAAACCCTGTTAATTCCGAGCTCCTGGGCTTCTTTAAGGGCGGTTTTAACAAGGGAGCTCCCTATACCTTTCCTCGTATGTTTGGGGGAAACGGCTAAAGACCTTACCTCTGCAAGGTTCTCCCAGAAAACGGTAAGAGCGCAGGTTCCAAGTATTTTCCCATCTTCCTCGTAAACCCAGAAGTCTCTGATGTTTTCATAAATGCTGTGGATTGTTCTGGGAAGCATAAGCCCCAACTTGGCGTACTCGTTTATGAGAAACTGGATAGCTTCGGCGTCTTTTATCCTTGCCTTTCTTATCTTCCCCTTCAAATCAGCTCTCTCCCATTCTAAGAACTTTAACGGGGTCTGTCTTTGCCGCCTTTAGAGCCGGGTAGATGGTTGCTGCAACACTTATCAGTATAGCAGCAACTGCCGCTACCACACAGTCTGTCGGGTGAAGTTTGAAGGGCAGGTGGTCTATGTAGTAAACGTCTGGAGGGAGTGGAATCAGTTTGAACTTCTCTCCTAAGAGGGAGACGGAAATTCCTATAAACTCTCCAATTACGGTTCCTATTAACCCAATTATGAATCCCTGAAATACGAATACCTTTAGAATGAACCCGTTGAGGGCTCCTACCGTTTTCAGTATCGCAATTTCCCTTGCCCTTGAGTTCACGTTCATCATGAGAAGGCTTGAGATGTTAAAAGAAGCAACTATAACAATGAGGGTTAAAATGAGGAACATTGCAAGTTTTTCAAGTTTCAGTGCTGAAAAGAGGCTTTTGTTTAGAGATATCCAGTCTTCAGCCGTGTAGTCTTTCCCTAAAACCTTCTCTATCTCCTTTTCCACCTTCTTTACGTTTTCCAGCCTGTCAACGTTTACCATTATTCCCGTTGCAACGTCTCCGAAACCGAAATCTTTCTGAACGGTTTTAAAGTGGGCAAGTATGAGGGAGGAGTCAAACTGGTACATTCCCACTTCAAAGATTCCAACAACCGTGTATGTAGCCGTTCTGGGGATAACTCCGAATGGGGTCTTCCTTCCGAGGGGAGATATCACCTTTATCCTGTCTCCTAAGGTAACGCCGAGGGTGTCTGCAAGCTGCTTTCCTATTACGACTCCCCGTTTACTCCTTTTGAAGAGCTCCCAGTCTCCCAGTATCAGGTGTTTCGGTATGGAGGTTACTTTCGGCTCTTTCTCCGGAATGCAGCCTCTGAGAGCTCCGCTCGTTGCCGAGGTAACTGAGCTGCTTGCCGCCATAACGGGAACGTAGAGGAAAGGCTCCGTTCCCACAACGTTTTTCAGTTCTGAGATTTTTCTCTCTGCGTAGTCGTAGCGGTAGAAAGGTCTGCCGTCTTTTCTCATAACGATTATGTCGGCGTTTGCAGAGAGGAGCCTCTCTTTTATGGCGTCCTGGAAACCTGTCATTACAGAGTTGACGATTATGAGGGCGGCAACGCCAACAACCACTCCCAAAACTGCAATGAGAAAGGCAAAGGAGAGGTAGCCCTTACGGAGGCTTAAACCTCTAAGGGCCAACCATCTTAAAAGCGGGTTCATTCTCCCTTCTTCTCCGGTTCAACTTCGCAGATCTCTTCACCGCACCTCTTTTCCGGGCGAAGCTGTGGAAAGAGGAGAACCTCTCTAATTGAGTCTTTGTTTGTGAAGAGCATAACTAACCTGTCTATTCCAATTCCCTCACCGGCTGTAGGAGGCATTCCGTACTCAAGGGCGGTTATAAAGTCGGCGTCGTACTCCATAGCCTCCTCGTCTCCCTTTGCCTTCTCCTCAAGCTGCTGTTTGAACCTCTCTTCCTGCTCTTTCGGGTTGTTGAGCTCTGTATAGGCGTTTGCAATCTCCCTTCCGAAGATGAAGAGCTCAAACCTCTCAACAAGCTCAGGGTTTCCTCTCTTCTCCTTTGCCAGTGGAGAGATGGCCTTGGGAAAGTCTACAACGAAGGTTGGCTGGATAAGTTCAGGCTCAACTAAGGCTTCAAAGAGCTCCTGAACCCTCTTAAAGTGGGAAAGTTCCTCTGCCTTCTCTATTCCGAGCTCCTTTGCCTTTGCAAGGACTTTTTCCTCGTCGTGGAGGAGCTCCTCTTCTGTAAGACCGGTTTTCTTGGAGAGCTCTCCAAGGTAGGAGATCCTCCTGAAGGGCCTTTCAAAGGAGATTTTCGTTCCCTGATACTCTATCTCACGAACGCCCTTCCCGAATATCTCGTCTAACAGGAACTCAAAGAGCTCCTCCGTCATCTCCATAAGGTCGTTGTAGTCGGCGTAGGCCATGTACCACTCAACCATCGTAAACTCTGGGTTGTGGCGGGTTGAAATTCCCTCGTTCCTGAAGTTCTTTCCAAGCTCGTAAACCCTCTCAAATCCGCCAACCAATAACCTTTTCAGATAGAGCTCCGGCGCAATCCTTAAATAAACGTCTATGTCTAAGGCGTTGTAGTGGGTGATGAACGGCCTTGCGGCAGCTCCCGAGGCTATGGGCTGAAGAATTGGGGTTTCAACCTCAATAAACCCTCTGCTGTCTAAAAACTCTCTGATTTTCTTGATTACCTTCGTTCTCGTTCTGAAAATCTCTCTAACTTCCGGGTTAACGATTAGGTCTAAGTACCTCTGGCGGTAGCGTTTTTCGGTGTCTTTCAGCCCGTGCCACTTTTCAGGGAGAGGTCTCAGAGATTTTGTAAGAGGAGTAAGCTCCTTAACCTCTAAAGTGAGCTCTCCGGTTCTCGTTCTAAAGAGGGTTCCCTCAACTCCAACAATGTCTCCGATGTCTATCAGTTTCTTGAAGACCTTGTTGTAAAAGTCTGCTCCAACTGTATCCCGCCTTATGTAGCACTGGATTTTTCCAGACTCGTCCTGAATGTGGAAGAAGGCGGCCTTACCCATTATCCTCATAGACATAATACGGCCGGCCAGAGAGAGCTCTTCCTTGGGGAGCTCCTCCTTCTCCCTCTCCTCCTCGCTCTTCACTCTTCCGAACTTCTCAAGGAGCTCTCCAGCCTTTGCGTTAACCTCGTACCTGTACGCGTAGGGTTCGTAACCGAGCTCTTTCAGCTTCTCAACCTTCTCTTTCCTCTGTTCCAAAATCCTCTCTTCGGCCATGTTCCTCTCCTTCACTTGAAAATAAACCCAACAATTTTAATACTTGTGTTTTGTATAATCCAAAGGGGCCAAACAACTCAAAAATTTAAAACCTCGAGGAAAGTAAATTGCTCATAAGGCTACTTGAAGCAATCGGAAGTGCCGTTCTCTCCTTCCTAGAGTTCTGGGGAAGGTGGTTCCTATTTTCAGCAAAGGCACTTTCCCTTGCGTTTAAAAGACCTCTCAGGATTAAAAGGTACATCTACTACCTTGCCGACATAGGAGCCGGATCAACACCCGTTGTGGGAATTACCTCACTTTTTACAGGTGGAGTTATAGCCCTTGAAACCTACAACGCCTTCCACAGGTTCAACGCAGAATACATGATAGGTGCAGTTGTTGCAATTTCAATGGCAAGGGAGCTTGCACCGGTTCTCTCTGCACTCCTTGTAACGGCCCGTTCAGGCTCGGCAATGGCAGCAGAAATCGGAACAATGAAGGTAACGGAACAGATAGACGCCCTTGAGATGATGGCTGTAAACCCGATTAAGTTTCTAATAACTCCACGAATATACACCTCTATCGTTTCGTTAGTTCTCCTAACGGTAATTGCAGACATCATAGGATACATCGGAGGTTACCTGGTAAGCGTTTACCTATTTGGAGTCAACAAAGTCCTCTTCCTCCGTTATACCCAAAACCTTGCAGACATGAACGACGTCTACCACGGCCTTATAAAGGCTGCAGTTTTCGGTTTTCTCCTATCAACGATTAGCTGTCTCTACGGTTACTACACGAAAGGTGGAGCCAAAGGCGTTGGAGAATCTACGACAAAAGCAGTCGTTACGTCCTCTATGGCAATTCTGATCTTCGATTACCTGATTACCTACATTTTGAGGCTATTTAACCTATGAGAGAGAAAGCTATCGTTGTTGAGAACCTGAAAAAACGGTTTGGGAATAAGATCGTCCACGACGGAGTCTCTTTCACCGTCTACGACAGAGAGATTTTTGTTATTATGGGACCCTCCGGAACGGGTAAGAGCGTTCTCCTGAAGCAGATTGCAAGGCTTATCGAGCCAGACGAGGGAAAAATCTACGTTTACGGAATGGACGTCTTAAGCCTAAAAGGCGAAGAACTGGAAAAGTACAGAGAGATTCTCACCTACGTATTCCAGAACGGAGCTCTCTTTGACTCCTACCCGGTGTGGTACAACGTAGCCTTCTACCTGATAGAGAAGAAAGGAGTAAAGGAAAAGGTTGCAAGGGAAAAGGCCAGCTACTACCTCTCACTTTTAGGACTCTCCGGAACTGAGGATCTGTACCCGTCGGAGCTCTCCGGCGGTATGAGAAAGAGAGTTGCCGTGGCGAGAGCTCTCTGCATGAACCCCAGATGTATCCTTTTCGACGAGCCAACAAGCGGTTTAGACCCGGTTATGACCGCCGTTCTAGACAGACTCATAATCAGGCTGAGAAACGAGTTTAAAAAAACCTGCGTCGTCGTTAGTCACGACGTAAACAGCGCCTTTAGAATAGCCGACAGAATAGCAATACTTTTCAGAGGAAAAATAGTTGAAATTGGAACTCCTGAAGAGATAAAAAGAAGTGAAAACCCCGTAGTTAAGCAGTTCATCAACGGAGAACCTGAAGGACCTATAACAGAATTTCTGGAGCAGCAAGATGGGTAAACTCTCTCTAGAAGCAAAGGTTGGAGCATTTGTAGTTACCGGTCTTATAGGACTTGGCGTTATAGCAACGACCCTAGAACCTCTCAAGTTTCATAGAGGAAAAGTTTCGGAAGTTTACACAGTCTACTTCAAAAACGCGGCAGGTCTTGAAAAAGACGCACCGGTGAGAGTAGCCGGCGTTACCGTCGGTAAAGTTATAAGCGTTGACGTAGTTGACGGTAAAGCTAAGGTAGAACTCCTCTTTACCAAACCTGTAAAGCTCTACAAAAACGCCGTTGCAAAGATAGAAACGATGGGCCTTATGGGCGAAAAGTACGTTGAGATAGAGCCCGGCCATCCGCCTGCCCCACCGCTTCCTCCCGGCTCAACAATTGAAAACACACAAGTTCCGGCCTCTATGGACGAGGTAATGTCTTCGCTGAACCAGCTCCTTACCAAGTTTAACCAGGCTCTCATAACGCCAGACGGCAAAAACAGACTGGCAATCATTATGGATAGGGTTGCCCAGCTCACAAAGAGCATCAACTCTGTAGTTAACAACCTGAACACAGTTGTTGCTGAAAACAGAGAAAATGTAAAAAAAGTTCTTGAAAACGCCCTAGCACTTTCAGAAATGCTCAAAGAGGATCTTCCACAAATTCTTGACAACGTTAATACCCTTACAACGCAACTATCTGAAATGACCCTTGAAAACAGACAGGACATAAGACAGATAGTCGTTAACCTTAAAGAGGCCACAGCAAAAGCCCCCCAGATTGCCAAGAATCTTGATCGGCTCACAACACAGCTCCAGAACCTTTTAAACGAAAAAGACGTTCAGAACATAAAAGAGACGATAGCCAACATAAAGGAGACAACAAAAGAGCTGAAAGAGATCCTTGCAAAGGTCAACGAGGGTAAGGGAACGATAGGGAAACTCTTTAACGACGAAAAACTCTACCAGAACCTCTCAAAAACGACCGAAACCCTCGGGAAACTTGCAGAGAAAGTTGAAAAGACTAAAACTTTCATTGGCTTTAGAGGAGACGTTAACACCAGAACCGGTGAAGGCCGCGGCGTATTCACCTTTAAAATCGTTCCGGCAAAAGACCACTACTACCTGCTTGAAGTTGTTGGAGACTCACAGGGTAAGGTTGAGAGGAAGAAGTACTACGTAAATTACGGCTCATCTCCCCACTGGGAAGAAGAGATAGAGACAAACTACAGAACCGAGTTTACACTCCAGTACGCAAGAGTCTTTGAGGATAAGTGGCTCCACCCCGGTTCAAAGATCGTGCTTAGAGGTGGACTAAAGGAGAGCACCGGAGGTTTCGGAATCGACTACATTTTCAGCCCTAAACTGGTCTTTACTTCCGATCTTTGGGATACAGGAAGGAAAGACTCAGACGGAGATGACATACCTCCCCACTTAAGAGTTGGAGCCAAGTACTTCTTCAAGAAGAACTGGTTTATTTACGGAGGTGGAGACGAGCTCCTCTACCACAAGTGGCGTGGAGCCTACTTAGGTTTTGGAGTTCTGTTTGGAGACGAGGACATTAAGTACCTCTTAGGTTCTATGCCCGGAGGTATAAAGTGATAGCCGTTGTTGACTACGGAATGGGAAACTTAAGAAGCGTAAGTAAGGCAATAGAGCACGTGGGAGCTCCCGTTAAAGTAACCAGAAACCCTCAAGACCTTAAAGACGCTAAAGGAATTGTCCTTCCGGGAGTTGGAGCTTTTAAAGACGCGGTAAGAAACCTTAAAGAGTTTGGCCTGTGGGAGGCCTTAGTCAGAGAGGTTGAAAAGGGTAAACCGTTCCTTGGAATCTGTTTAGGACTTCAGCTCCTCTTTGAAAAGAGCTATGAATTTGGAGAAACTGAAGGTTTCGGATTTATAGAGGGTGAAGTCGTAAAGTTTGAACTGCCGGCAGATTTTAAGATTCCCCACATGGGGTGGAATCAGGTTTACAAGAAAAAGGAGTCGGAGCTCCTTAGAGGAGTAAAAGATGGAGAGTTCTTCTACTTCGTCCACTCCTACTACGTAAAACCAAAGAACAAAAGCGTCGTTCTAACGGAAACCGACTACGGCATCTACTTTACATCGGCCGTTGAAAAGGAAAACATCTTTGCCACCCAGTTCCACCCGGAAAAGAGTCAGAAGGCCGGTCAGAAACTCCTTAAAAACTTCGTTAGTATAGTAGAGAGGGCTTAGCAGACTTAGGAATAAGTCAGTTACGGGAACTTGGCAAAAGTTCCCGTAGTTTCATTTGATATATTTTTCCTAATATCGGGAGGGGATTTTGAAATTTAGGGTTCTCTTTGAAACGCCTAAACTGCCCGTCATCTACAGGCACAGGGTAGTATCTCTGATTAAAGAAGCTCTTAAAAAATCAGACCCTGAGCTTAAAGCCAAGTTCTACGACGGAACAACACCAAAGCCATTTACCTTCAACCTCTCCTTCCCCCAAAACTATAAAGTAGTGAAGGAGCCGGTTCAGATAGATTCAGAATTTACCCCCGAGAAATTCCCCCAGTTGAAAGAGGTTCCCGTTTTTGAGTTTGAGGAGGGAGCTCCCCTCTCCCTCTGGATAAGCTCCTCAGACTACCGATTCCTAATCTCCCTCTTCAACGGGCTTATGAGTATGGAGGAGTTTGATTTCAGCGGAAATGAAGAAATGTTAGTAGGTGGAGAAAGGCTCAGGTGGAAATTTAAGAAGGTCTTTCCCATCAGAAACAGACCGATAACAAAAAGTGAAATAACCGTAAAAACCTGCTCACCTATTTTGGTTGAGAAGAAAGAGGGCAACAGAAAAGTTCCAGTAACCGTTGAATCTCAGGAGTTTTCTGAAGCCTTCACAACACTTACAGAGAAGATATTTAAAACGCTCCACAGGAGAACTCTCAAACAGCCAATAACCCTGAAACCGATAAAGGCGAAGTCAAAGAAAATCAAACACACTTTCAAAGCTTTCAGAGAAAAAACCGGCCTTCCAATAATGACCCTAACTGTAAACGAGGGATTTTTCAAGCTAACTGGCGACCCGGAAGACCTGAGCCTTTTAGTAATGACCGGTTTAGGCGCCCGAACCGGCGAAGGCTTCGGCATGGTGGAGGTTATGAAGTAGTGGAAAGGGTTTACATAGCAGACTGGCTCTACAATGCAGGGATAGTGGGATTCCTCAGAGCTCTTGGCGGCCACGACATTGAGAACGGAAAACTTTTAGACGCCAGCGGCAGAGAAATTGAAGGAGTAAAAATAGGCGATAACTACTTTGAGTTTGACAGGGAAGTTGTAAAGGAGTTTACTGAAAAATTTCTAAAAGCTGCAGCTGAAAAGCACTACCGATTTTACATAAAACCTTACTTTGAGAACATTTCAACCTCAGCCCCTTCAAATCTTGAAGAGGCGAAAAGACTGAGAGAAAAACTTCAGAACTTCGTCAAAAAGCTGGAGCTTGAAGTTGAAATACCGAAAGTTACAAAGAAAAATTTTGATGAAGATGTTAGAAAGCTAAACTTAGTTGTTAAAGAGCTGGAAAAGTATTTAAAGGAACTCCCCTCTCGCGAAATTTACAACTTTTCCAAAGGCTGGCTAACCAAAGGTTTCTATCACAGCAACTTAACGAGAAGTCTTTCAAAGGAGCTCATCAGAGAAAAGGTAGAAAAACCCCTCCTTAATCCTCCAGAGAAATTTACAGTTGGTAGGGGGAGAAATAAATTTGAACTCCCCTGTTCAGTCTGTTCTGAAAGAGCAGCAAGAAACGGTATCAATTACTCTACTACTCTCTCCTCTTTTGCCGGTTTCAACAAAGATAATATCAACTTTGTTTACTTATATACAAAAAACAGGCAACTTCCTATATGCGAAGTCTGTAACACTGTTCTTTTTTCAGCTCCTTTAGGGTTTGTTCCTGTTGATAACTACTACGATAATAGGTTTATCTTTGTTAACAACAGTGCATCTGTTGAGGAACTGTTTAAGGACAACATAAGGCTTGAATCCATTCTCGGGAAAGAGAGGGAAAATCCACTAATTGAATTCTTTACCGAGAAGGTAATACTTGCTCATGAGAGGACTTCTCCACTAACCCTTAGCGGTATATCCGTTGTTGAACTTGAGGCACAGAAACCCAGAGTTAAAAACTTCAACGTTTCTTACGAAAAAGCAAGACTGTTCACGCAGGAAAAACTTACAGAGAGTTTAAGAAAACTAAACAAAGCTTCATTTAAACTAAAGGAAGGAAAGGGAAGCAGAACTGTAAACCTTCTTGAGGAAGTCGTTAACCAGCTTCTTACAGATTCAGTATCTTTTGCGTTTATCTATAAACTATTCAGATACTATCTGAAAGATAGAAGCAGCAGAAATAAGCAGAGTAGTGATGTTGAAGTTCGTTTCAACCCTTTCCAGGTTTTTCAGATTTTAAACGCTTACTTTCAATACCTTAAACTCTTTGGTGGAGGGAGTATGAAAAATCTTGAGGAAAAGGAGCTCCGGCAGGCGTGGAGAAAAGGGAAGGAGCTCCGCAGTTTCTTTGAAGATGCCCGTCAGGAGAACAAGATTGATTCAATAGCGTTTAAACTTTTAAACGCCTTAAGAACTTCTAACTACTCTCGTTTTATGGATATTCTACTCAGGATTTATGCCGGTTTTTCAAAAGAGGTTCCGTATTTTCTCGTTAAAGGAGCTCAAAATCTGGAGGTCTTTCAGCTCCTTGGCTACAGCTTTGTGGCCGGCTTTTTAGGAGAGGAGAAAAACAGTTCTGAAGGGGAGGAGAAATGAAACTGAGAGCTATTACTCTAACATTTGTTTTTGATGCTATGAGTGGAAACTACGGTGAAACGATTGGAAACGTCTCTGAGCTAAAAAAGATATCTAAAAAGGGAAACCTTTACTCGTTCATTTCCCGTCAGGCGATAAGGTATGAACTCTGGAGGTTTTTAAAGGAGCAGTTTGGGATAGATACTCCTGAATACTGGAGCTCCCGTCCTCAAATCGCTGAACAGGTGAAAAAGGAGCTTCAGAGAGTCGGACTTCCTGCAGAACTCCCTCCTTCCAAGATACTTCACCAACCGAAGGAAGTAGTTCAGTTTCACCCTTCTGTTAACGCTCTGAACTGTGTTGAGGCAGACCTTTTCGGTTACATGAAGACACAGCAGGGAGAGAATGCAGCCACTCGTTCGGCAGTTGTAAGGCTCTCTCCGGCCATCTCCCTTGAGCCGATGCTTTTAGATACAGAGTTCGGAACCAACAAAAACTTTGCTGACAGAGTAGGAGTAAATCCCAACCCGTTCCAGTTTGAGCACCACTCCTCCCTCTACACCTACACCGTAACTGTTGACCTTGACAGGTTAGGCTGTGAATTTGACAGGAGCGGGAAAAAGATAGCGGAGCTCCCGAAGGAGGAAAAACTCAAAAGGGTAGAGATGGTTTTAGATGCACTTCCTTTCTTAATAAGAGAGGTAAAGGGAAGAACGGAAAATCTCTCTCCTCTTTTCGTCATAGGCGGCGTTTATCCGGTTAAAAACCCTTTCTTTATGGGAAGGGTCGGCGTAAGTTACAACCGCAACACCGATAAGTACTCTGTAAACACTGCTGTTTTAAACAGCATCTTCGGTTTAGCCTTCAAAGGGGAACCTGTTGGCAAATATACCCACTGCGGCTTTGTAAATGGATTTTGGGAAAACAACTTTAAGGAGGAGCTCCAGCTACCGAAGGATAACTTCATAGGAGACATTGCCGGATTCTTTAGCAGAGTTAAAGAGGAAGTCAGGAAAGGCCTGGAGTAAACAATGGAAGCCCTGAAAATTAAGCTCTACCAGCCTGTTGCCTGTTATAGAAAACCTCTCTCCTTCGGGGTGGTAGAGACCTTCCTCCTTCCCCCATTCTCAACAGTTAAAGGCTGGATTCACTACACGGCAGGTGTAGAGAAAGAGTATTTCATGAAAGTAAGCATCCACGGTAGCTTTGGAACTGTAGGTTATCAGCTCCAGAAGTTTAAGAAGTTTGACAGAAAGAGGGAGGGTCAGCCGGAAGTTCCTGGTGTCGGTAAAACCCTTATAAATTCTCCCATCTACGTTCAGGAGTTGTTTGACGTTAACCTTACGATTTATTTGTCGGCAGATAAGGAACTCCTTCAGAAGTTCCGTGAAAACCTTTTGATAAAGGATTTTATCTCCCTTGGAAGGAGGGAAGACCTTGCTCTCCTTGTTGAGGAACCAGAGTTTGTGAAACTTGAACCTTTTAAAGCTCCGAGCTTTTTCCGTATTAGAGAGCTTACTTATTTAACGAGAGAAACTGCCAAAAAGTTAAAACTGAGTGGAACATATTACAGGCTCGGAATCTGCTACGATGAAAAACTCAAAGAGCTTGTAGGGTGGCGATATTTCCTGAAAAAGCAGGATTTCCTTTTAACTGCTCCTACGTCAAGGCGAGTAGGAGCAGACCTTGACTTTATATACGTAGATCCTGAAGACGGTAGAGCGGTTGAAATGGTAAATTTGGAGGCCTGTAGTGGAAATTCTGGCGAAGGTCATTAAGAAAAAAGGAGAGAAAAAATATCAGACTATTGAAGAACATACAGAGGAGCTCCTCAAAAACCTTGAAATTCTTAGAAACTTTTACGGAAACGAGATTGAGGAAAATCTGGAAGGAGAAGCAGGAGATTTCTGGGAGCTCCTCAAAAGAGCGGCTCTCTACCACGATTTAGGGAAAGCTTCCTCCCATTTTCAGTATAAAATCAGAAAGAGTTTGGGTTGGAAGGAGAATTTTAAAAAGCCGGAAGGGAAAGAGATTCCCCACAACTACCTATCTGCCATCTTTCTTCTTGGAGAGAGCGCCTTTAAGTTTGACCTGTGGGACGTTCTACTCTTTGCCGTTGCCTTCCACCACGAAAGGGAGCTTGACTTTTCTCTGGAACTATTCCAGGAGAGCTACGAGGATTTAAAAGGAAAGTTCCCGTACATAGAGAGTTTCCTGAGTAAATACGGAGAAAAACTCGGAGAGATAGAGGAGTTAGCACTTGAGGACGTTTACAGAATTCTTTTAGAGCTCTACGATATTTATAATTCAGGAGCTCCCTACAGCCTCCTTAAAAATCGCTGGAACGGCATAGCCTCTGAAAGAACAATCGTCTTTACGAAAGGTCTTCTCCACAGACTTGATCATTCCGCCTCTGCCGGAGTTCCCGTTGAAACAGAGCCGATAAAGGGAAAAGATGAGACTGTTTTAAGGAAACTCTCAGAAAAACTGGGAAAAAAAGCAGAGTTTAAGCCGTTTCAGATTAGAGGAAAAGAAAGAACCGGAGAGAACCTGATAGTTGCTGCTCCAACGGGAAGCGGTAAAACGGAATTTGCTCTCAACTGGGCTAAAGACAGGAAAACTTTCTATACCCTTCCAGTTAGGACTTCTGTAAATGCTATGTTTAAGCGTTTAAGTGGATACTTCCCCGATAAAGTGGCTCTCCTCCACGGAGACGCTGCAGCTGAATACCTCCTTGGCTCTGAAGACGAAGGCCTTGAAGCCAACTTTACCCAGTATAACCTGTCCCTTCAGCTTTCCATGCCGGTTACAGTCTCAACTGCCGACCAGCTTTTCACCTCTGTTTTTAAATACCCGGGGTTTGAAAAACTCTACTCAACGATGAGCTACTCCTCAGTTGTAGTTGACGAGCCGCAGGGTTACTCGCCAGACACCCTTGCCTGCATAGTTCAAGGAATAAAAGAGGTTTCAGAGCTTGGCGGAAGGTTCTGCGTAATGAGCGCAACACTTTTTCCCTTCCTTCAGGATGAGTTAAAGAACTTTGACGTTTTAAAGAACAGGGAGCTCTACGAAAATTACCCGAGAAAACACCAGATTGAGGTTGTGGAAGATTCCATTCTCAGTTCCGCCAATCTTATCTCCTCTCTAATAAGTTCAGGAAAAAGGATTCTCGTTATTGTAAATACCGTTCCTCGGGCAAAAGAGGTTTACAGGCTTTTAAAAGGTAGTGTGGGAGCTCCCGTCAAACTCCTCCACTCCCGCTTTATCCAGAGAGACCGTTCCCGCCTTGAAGATAAAATCTACGCCGACCAGAAAAGAAACGCTCCGGTGGTCTGGATAACCACTCAACTTGCAGAGGCCTCTTTAGACATAGACTACGACGTTCTAATAACAGAGGCAGCCTCTTTTGATTCTCTTGTTCAGAGAATGGGTAGAGTTTACAGAAAAAGGACTTACGAGGGGGAAACTCCCAACGTTTACATCTACACAGATGCCTCAGGAGTTGGTACGAGTCCAAACTCTGTTTACCACAAAGAGCTCGTTG
>Ga0256831_1000420_pt1 | contig 21986 bp, 23 predicted proteins | sample 132544metaG_FD_189087 | JGI IMG/M metagenome (GOLD analysis project Ga0256831, IMG submission 189087) | Hydrothermal vent microbial communities from Lau Basin, Pacific Ocean - 132-544 | ecosystem: Environmental > Aquatic > Marine > Hydrothermal vents | place: Pacific Ocean: Lau Basin | collected... | reverse complement strand
TCCCTACCCTCGACTGCTCCGCCTGCATACTCACACCCAAAATGAACGAGATCAAAGACAACCCCAACATAACCCTCCTCACAAACTCAGAAGTAATAGACGTCAAAGGTTACGTCGGTAACTTCAAAGTCAAAATCTGGAGGAAACCGAGATACGTTAGGGAAGACGTTTGCAACAGCTGTTTCGATTGCATAGAGAACTGTCTGTTCGAAAAGCCCGAGTTCCCTTCGGAGTTCGACGAGGGGATTGGAAAGAGGAAGCCAATATACATCCCCTTCCCCCAAGCGGTTCCCCCAGTTCCCATAATAGACTCCAATACATGCATGTGGCTGAACGGTAAGAAGTGTTCGAGATACTGCATGGAGGTCTGCGAACCCAAAGCCATAAACTTCGACGATAAAGGTGAGGAGATAGAGGTCGATGTCGGTGCGATAATAGTCGCAATAGGCTACGATCTCTTCGACGCGAGAAAGATCGAGAGATACGGCTACAAGAAGTTCAGCAACGTTTTCACAGCCATAGAGGTGGAAAGAATGCTGAATTCGAGCGGACCAACGGGTGGAGAGGTGATAGTGAACGGTAAAAGGCCTGAGAGGGTGGCGATAGTGCACTGTGTAGGGAGTAGGGACGAGGGGAATAGGGTGTATTGTTCGAGGGTGTGTTGCATGTATTCGATAAAGCTTGCGAGGCTGATAAGGGAGAGGACGAATGCGGAGGTTTACAACTTCTACATAGACGTAAGGGCGTTTGGGAAGGGATACGAGGAATTCTACAAGAAGGCCTTGGAAGAGGGAGTGATATTCATTAGGGGAAAGGTCGCAGAGATAACAGACCATCCCATAAACGATTACGAAAAAGGTGAGGTCGAAAAGGGTAGAGTCATCGTAGTCGCTGAATCCACACTCTCCAACTCCATCGTAAGACTCCCAGTCGATATGGTGATACTCTCAGTGGGAATGGAACCTCCAAAGGACTTGGAGAAGATAAAGAGGCTCTTGAAGCTTTCAACAACTCCAGACGGTTTCTTGGCCGAAAGGCATCCAAAACTCGATCCCGTATCGACCACGACCGAAGGTATATTCATAGCCGGCTGTGTTCAAGGGCCGAAGGACATTCCAGATTCTGTCGCTCAGGCGAAAGCTTCAGCTGGAGACGCTCTAACTCTGATAGAGAGGGGTGAGATAGAACTCGAACCGAGCGTTTCGGAAGTCGACAAGGAGAAGTGTTCTGGCTGTGGAATATGCGTCCCTCTCTGTCCATACCACGCTATAAGCATGGTCAGATACAACGGCAGGATGAGGGCTGAAATAAATCCAGCAATGTGCATGGGATGCGGTGTTTGTGCATCGAGCTGTCCGAGCAGAGCTATAAAGCACAACCTCTACACTACGGAGCAGATAAGGGCGGAGATAAGAGCCCTACTGGCATGAGGATTTACTTCGCGATCGATCTATCGAATGGATACGTCGTTAGGGGAAAGGGAGGAGAGAGGGACAGATACGAGGTAGTGGGTAGCGTTTGGGAGGTTTTAGAGAGGTTCGATCCCAAGAGGATTTACTTTGCGGATTTGGACAGGATAGAAGGGAGAGGTAGCAATTTGGATTTGATAGAGAGCGTTGCGAAGGAAAGAGAGGTGATAGCGGACTTGGGATTTAGAGATGCGAATGAGGTGGGAGATTTCAACTTCACACCAATCGTCGCAACCGAAACCTTCGACTTGAGGAGGATAGGGGAGGTTAGGGGCAAGTTTTTCGTGAGCTTGGATTTTAGAGGTGTGTTCCTCTCGAACTTGAGTTTGGAATCCGCGTTGGAAATTTTAAACACACTCGATACGGTCGTCATAGTTCTGACGATAGACAGGGTTGGAACGCTCAAACCCAACTTCGAATTGGTTGAGAAGGTGATCGAAATGTCTGAAAACCCCGTTATGGCGGGAGGAGGAATAAGCTCTGTCGAGGACTTGGAGAGGTTTAGGGAGATGGGATGCTACGGAGCTATAGTCGCCACTGCGGTTTACGAGGGAAGGATACCGAGGGAGGTAGTTAGGAGGGGTTTTATTCGATGAAAACCTCGTGATCCTTTAGGTCTATAAGCCTTATCTTACCGCTTATCTCCTTCCTGTTTCCCAGAAGGTCGAATATAACGACCTTATCTCCGTGAACCTCTATCCTTATCGCGTCTTCGACTATCAGGTTGTCCCCAAGATACACCTTCGACTCGCACATGGTTTTAGCATTATCGATCATTTTAAAAATATTTTGCCATATCGAGACACATGAAGGTGAACGGTGTTGAGATAGTTGACACCTATGCGGAGATATGCGAGATGAAGGTGTGCAGATTTCTGATAACCGCTTTGAGCGAAGATTTGGCCTACGAGTGTGCTTTAAAGACGACGGGTTTCGGAACTTCGATAATAATGTGCCCCTGCGAAACGGGTATAGACTGCAGGGCAAAGGAGACGCCAGATGAAAGACCGGGCTACTACGTTCAGGCTTGGCACTGCGATGAGAAAACGCTTGAAAGGCAGGTGATGGCGAGGATCGGGCAGTGCGTTTTAACTCATCCAACCACCGCGGTTTTCAACGGTTTGGAGGATGCGGAAGGTTATCTGGAGATAGGTAAGAAGTTGAGATACTTCGGAGACGGTTTCGAGGAGTTCGAGGAGTTTGGAGGTAGGAGGGTATGGAAGATACCGAGGATGGACATGGATTTCGTCGTTGAAGAAACGATAGGATACAAGACTGGTTTCGCCGGTGGTAACTTCATAATAATGGCGGAAAACCTTCCGAGTGCCCTTATCTCAGCTAAGGTTGCAGTTGAGGCTATAAACAAAATAGAGGGAGTTGTAACGCCTTTTCCGATAGTATCTTCGGGCTCCAAGGTCGGTAGTAGGAAATACAGCTTCTTAAAAGCGTCATTAAACGAGAGGTTCGTTCCAAAGCTTAGAGATGTTGTTGATTCGGAAGTCCCAGAGGGAGTCAAAGCGGTTTACGAGATAGTCATAAACGGGCTAAGTCTCGATCTCGTCAAAAGGGCGATGAAGGTAGGAATAGAATCCGCGTGCAGAGTTGAAGGTGTGGTAAGGATTTCGGCGGGAAACTACGGAGGTAAGTTCGGAAAGCATAGGATACACCTGCACGAGCTCTTTAAATAGCTCCTTAAATTTAGTAAAATTTATATAACGATTAATAATGACAGACGCCGTGACACTCGAAATCGTGCTTGAGGGTCTTGCAATGGCCTTCGCACTCATGAGCTACGCGAGCAGGGACAACTTCTACTCCGCACTCTACATGTGCCTGACAATGATGACGATAGCAGGGATTTACGCTTTCTACGGCGTTCACTCAGCCTTTGCACTCATAACGCTGATCTTCATAGGGGCATTGGGTATTATAACGGTCGTCCTATCCTACTCCTTCAGAGAGATTAAGTCGATAGATTACAGGTTTGGCTGGATTGTCTTCGCTTTAATCGTTTCCTTCGTATCCCTAACGCTACCGAACTTCGCAAATGCCGGTGATTACGTTGACGCAATTCCCTCCTTCGAACCCATATACATGCTCATAGCCCTTCCCCTGATACTCATGCTCGTCTTGATAGAGGTTTGGAGGGATGGGCTTTGATAGGGCTGTCTTTGGTTTTGCTCGTGATAGGACTGCTTATGCTCGTTTCGAGCAGAGACCTCATCAGGCTACTTATATCCTTGGAGTTCATGTTCTCCGCAATCTTCCTATCCGTTCTATACACGCTCAACGCAAGCGGATACGAGGTTCTCGTAACCATGATCTTCACGAGCTGTTGCGAGTTGATGGTTCTGGTTGGTGTCGTGGTGTTTTTCAGTAGGAAGTTCAAAACTACGAGCTTAGAGGTGAAGGAAAGTGATTGAGTTGTTTATACCCGTAATAGCTTTGATACTCGCACCGATTTTTAGGGTTAGGGGGCACTGGATAACATTCGTAGCATACGTAGCAACGTCGGCCATCGTTTTCTTTAGGATAGTCAGTGGAGAGGCATACTACTTAAAGATCGCAAAGCTACCCGATCCGATCGGCTACATCTACCTATTCGGTGACAGCGTTTCCCACATATTCGGTTTCACCATAGCCTTGGTTTCCGCTTTGGTGGCACTCTACTCCCACCCATACATGAGTCACAGGTTCGAGGAGATGGGATTGAGTTCGAAGGAGTTCGGGAGGTATTGGGTTCTCTACAACTCCTACACGTATTCGATGCTACTCCTCGTTTACTCAGGAAACCTTCTCCTCCTATACACTTTCTTGGAGATCTCTCTCGTAACTTCCTTCCTCCTGATACACTACTACGGCTACGGAAACAGAAGGTGGGTTTCAATGCTATACTTCGTTTGGACACACGTGGCTGGAGTTTTGGCTTTGTTGGGTTTCATACTGATAGGCTTCGAGAACAACACGCTCCTAATCCCACTTCTAAAGTCGATCCCAACCCTCGCTTGGCTACTCGTCTTCCTGGGTATGATCGTAAAGTTACCGGGTTTGGGATTTCACATCTGGTTGCCATACGCACATGCTGAGGCACCTACTCCCGTGAGTGCCCTCCTAAGTCCTTTGACGGTCGGTCTTGCCGGATACATACTTCTGAGGTTGTATGAGATCGATCCGAGCTTCATACTAAGTCATAGAACCGCAATATTCATCTACGGATTTCTGACGAGCTTCGTAGCGGGACTGCTCGTCTTCAGGCAGAAGGATTTAAAGAGGCTTTTAGCCTATTCGACGGTTTCCCAAATGGGATACATACTGATGGCAATATGCCTTGGAACTTACGGACTTTTCGGAGTGATCGTCCAATACGTTTCCCACGCTTTCGGTAAGGCCATACTCTTCATGAGTGCGGGATCGATAATAGCGGTTTACGGATTGAGAAACCTGGACGACATGGGCGGTTTGCACGAGCAGATCCCTCAGATAGCAAACGCCTCCCTGATAGGATTCATGAACCTCAGCGGTGTTTTGACTGTAGGTCTCTTGGGGGAGTTCTTCATACTGAGGGGGGTGCTGGAGGTTTTCGGACTTGGAAGGATGGCGATCTTAGTAGTCCTCGTCTTCATACTGTCAGGTCTTTACAGCTTTTACACGATGAAGAACGTTTTCTACGGAAAACCGAAGGGCTACGAAGTTAAAAGGGTTCCAAAGTGCTTGACGGTTCCCCTCTACGTTATAGGTGTGTTGTCGATAGCCCTCCTGTTCTACGCGGACCCCATAGTCAAAGCCATGATGGGGGTGGTGAGATGATATGGCTCATACTCTTCCTCTCACCCGTGATCTTCAGCCTTCCGACTGTGATCGCATGGACATACAGGAGAAACCTTTCGATATCTTCGGTGGTGGGTTTGCTGATATCTTTAGCTGTCACGATATACCTCTACAGAATGCCAGAAGGTTTCTACACGATTCCATGGCTACCGAGCTTGGGAATCGAATTCAGATTCGTTCTCGACTACCTGAGCAAAAACATGGGCGTTCTAACAGCTTTGATTGCCTTCCTCATAGGTATATACAGCTTGGAATACATGAGGGAGGATTACAGAATCGGATGGTATTGGTTCTTCTTCAACCTCTTTACAGCTTCAATGCTACTCGTCGTTTACAGCGATAACCTCTTGGGACTGTTGATAGGCTGGGAGGGACTCGGACTTGCGTCTTGGGCTTTGATAGGGCACTGGTTCAGAGACGACGACGAATTGAACTACGTCGGTGTTTTAGGTAGGAAGGTCGGTCCTTTGAAGATGTTCTGGTCTCCAAGTTTTGCTGGATGGAGGGCCATATCCACGATAAGGATAGGGGACATGCCGATGTTTTTGGGAATAGCCTTGATATTCGCCTTGGCTGGAAACCTCAACGTATCCCAAATAGACTGGAACGCCGTTTTCACGAAGATCGGTTTGATAGGAACGACGTTTCTAATGATCTCCATACTCATGGGACCCTTCACGAAGTCAGCGCAGTTACCCTTTAGCGAGTGGTTGATGACCGCAATGACGGGCCCTACTACCGTTTCAGCCCTCTTGCATTCAGCAACGATGGTCGCAGCTGGGGCTTACCTATTCATGCGTCTGAGCTGGTATATCCAGCCTTGGAACTACCACGAACTCGAACCCGTTTACGTATTCGTTCTCTTCCTCGGACTGTTCTCCTCACTCTACGGAGCTATAGTGGCTTTGGGATGTAGGGAGAGGAAGGTCCTGCTCGCCTCCTCAACACTCTCAAGCTTGGGAATAATGTTCGCCGTAACGTCTCTCAGCTACTGGGTTGGGAAGATCGCGATAGTCATCGCCTTCATATACCTGATAGTCCACGCCTTCGCCAAAGCGACGTTGTTCCTCGTAGCGGGACACCTCATACATGCAACTCACAACAGGTTCTGCTGTGGAAACTTGGAGTTGACCAAGAGGATGAAACTCGCCTTCCTTGCAACAGTCCTATCAACCCTCTGCCTATCGGGAATTCCACCCTTTACGGCCTACTGGGTCAAGTCTGGGATGGATGCTATACTTCACGAGGTTTCACACCACTTGGGACAAACTCCCATGATCATCTTCGTTTTGATAGCCCTCACATACTCCGCTTTTCTGGCAAAGTTCCTTAGCTTGAACTTCCTGAAGGGTGAATGGGCAAAGCTCCACCTTCACGGGGAGAGGTTGATGCCCACCTCATACACCATCATGGTTCTCACACTCCTACCCCTCGCATACGTCCTCTACCTCAAGTTCTTCAGGGAGGGACTTGAGACGACATCCATAATCGTCGGAATCCTCGTAACCCTAACCTACGTCGTGGGTATTGTAAAGCCCACGCACGAATCGAAGATAGGTCAAGCTTTGGGAGACAGGCTTTACCTCATGGCGTTGAACGATCTGATAGTTCCAAAGGTCGGATGGTTCTTTGCCCTTCTGTCCTACTACTTCGACAGGGCCGTAGATCTCTTCACGCACTCCTCAATTCCGGAGATGTTCGAAGAGCTTTCGAAAGCGGTTAGGAGAATTCAAAGCGGAGTTCTAACCCGATACGTTAGAATAGTGATAGGAATAGTCTTCGCGATAATACTCATCGCGGGGTGGTTTGAATGGAGATTTTAGCTCTTATCGTTTTAACGATGGGAACAGCCCTATCCCTAAGGTGGAAGAGGTTGGGAGTGATTGCCGGGATTGCTTCGATTCTACTGGTTCTGAGGTTCGAGCCCCTCCTTTTGATCGTCACTCTGATAGCCCTGATGAACCTGATCTCCCTCGACCTCATAGGTAGGAAATACGGAACGGTATTCGCACTTCCCGCCCTGATGCTCATAGCCACGGTTCACGCCTTCTACACGAGCGACCTACCAAGTCTAATAGTCTGCTTCATAGTCGCAAGCGTCCCGACCTACGCTCTGGTTTTGATTTCAGAAGACCTGAAAACCAAAACCGCAATAAAATACGTGACGTTCATGGTTACCGCGACTATCCTCTTCGTCCTGGGTTTGATACTGATATACGAGAACTTCAAGCTCTTCGGATCGTTCCTACTCCTAACTGGACTGGCTCTGGAGGTCGGAATTGCTCCTCTCCACGAGTGGGTTCCAGACGTGTTCAGCGAAGCGGATCCGATATCCGCATCGATAATAGCGAGTTTAGCGAAGTTCGTTCCCTTCCTGATAGCCTTCAGGGTTTTGGGGGGTGAAATGGACTTCTTAAGCTTAACGTTTCTGATTGCTTTGGCTGTAATTTCGATGTTCGTCGGAAACATAGGAGGTTTAACTTCCAACGAGCCGTCGAGGATTCTCGCCTACTCAACTATTGCTAACATGGGTTACGTGATATCCGCTCTGGCGGTAAATCCCCTATCACTACCCGTAGCCTTCGCTGGAGCTTTCATACAGCTCCTCGCCAATTCGGTCGGAAAGGTTGGGTTCTTTACCGCCATAAAGGGTGGGGCAAACAGACTGCTTTCCTTCATCCTCTCCTTCTCGATGATAGGAGTTCCACCACTCTTGGGATTTTGGGGCAAGTTCTTCATAGCAACGTCCCTACTGAAGTCGAACCTTACGTTTCTGGCAATAATACTCGTCGTAAATTCGGTCATGTCGGTTCCATACTACGTGAGACTTGCGAGGTTCTTCGATAGGGGTAGAAGTGCGTTGGCGAGTGCGGTAGTCGGTGTATGCGTCCTGATATCCCTAACTATCTATCCGAATCCGATATACTACTCCTGCTTGAGCGTTTGGAGGTGATGGCATGAGGGCAATGCTTATAGTCGGAATACTGATAGCGGTAGGATTTTTGATGGACGTGGCGATACTGATACTCGCTAAGCTCCTACCTATGAAGAGCGAGAGCGAATTCAAGGATTTGAGATACGAATCTGGAAACGTCCCAGTGGAGAGACCGAAGTTCGTTTTACCCTTCCAATACGTCCCCTTCATGCTGATGTTCCTATCACTGGAGCCCATAGTCGTTTTAACTCTGATGGTTTCCCAGTTCAGTCCGATAGTTTTCATCTCGTTGGTCTTGATCCTCGCGATTCCCACGACGATCTTGGCCTTCGAGTTGGGGGGTGTCTCGAATGTTTGAGTTCCTTCAGAGGGGTTTACCTATAAAGAGGTGGGGAACTAAGTGGAGTCTCTGGCCCGTCCATTTAGTTACAGCGTGTTGCGGAGTTGAACTGGCTCACGCTTACGCGTGCGGTTACGATGCGGAGAGGTTGGGGAGTTTGAACTACGGTATCTGCAGGCAGACCAACCTGATAATAGTTGAGGGAGCGATAACGAGGAAGATGGCGAGAGTTCTAAAGATGACTTGGGAGCAGATGCCCAATCCAAAGTTCGTCGTGGTCATGGGTGCGTGCGGGATAAAGGGCGGAATATTCTGGAACAGCTACCACATGGTCAGGCCTTGGGAGGTCGTTCCAGTTCAATACTTCATTCCGGGTTGCCCTCCAACGCCAGAGGCCCTATTAAACGCCATAGTTTCCCTTCAAAAGAAGATAGACGGGAAGGAAGAAGTTTGCAGGTTCGAGAAGTTCGAGATTGAGAACGTAGAGGGAAAGGTCAGGAGATGTCCTCCCCTCAGGAAGTTCGTGGTTGAAAACCCCGCTGTGGTCCCAAACGTTGAGAGGGAAAGGGACGAGTTTGCAGATTTTCTGGAGGAGGTTTTGAATACTAAGGTTTACACTATAGGAGAGAAGACCTTTTACGCCTTCGTGGACGATCTAAAGTCGTCTGCAAAGTCTTTGAAGGATACGGGCTTCGACCACGTTAAGTGCGTGAACGTCATAGACGTTCCGCACGAGGACGAGTTCGTAGTCGAGTTCACGATTTCAAGCTACTCGAAGTTTAGGGACGTTCTGGTTACCATCGCAAAGAGGGTGGATAGAGAAGATCCGAAGGTGGACAGCTTGATTGAAATATTTCCATCCTCGGACTACATGGAGAGGGAGATGCACGAGTTCTTCGGGGTGGAATTCGTTGGAAACCCTTGGATGGGCAGAAACTTCCTACTCGATGAGAGCACGCCAAAGTATCCGCTGAGAAAGGACTTCAAGATAGAGCAGGAGAGTTTGCTTGAAGAGAGAAAATTTTTGCAGGACTTCGACGACAATCCACCTGAGGTCCCCGAAGATTTAGTTAGAGACGCTTTAAGCAGAGACGAGTTCGTTCTCGTCGTAGGCCCTCAGCATCCGGGAAGCGGGCACATGAGGTTGATAGTGAAGCTTGAGGGAGACGTTATAAGGGAGGTGATACCTGATCCCGGTTACGTTCACAGGGGTGTGGAGAAGATTGCTGAAAACAGGCTCTACATTCAAAACATACCCCTCGTCGAGAGACCGTGCATAACCGACTTTGCAAACTACGACCTCTGCTACGTTAGAGCCATAGAGAACGCCTTGAAGATTGACGTTCCGGAGAGGGCCAAGTTCATCAGGACGATACTCGCTGAACTCTGCAGGATTGGAACACACCTATACGACGCTGGAATACTGGCGGTCTTCTTGGGACACACGACCGGTTTTATGTGGGCCTTCGGTTTGAGAGAGTTCGTATGCGAAGCTTTGGCGATGATGACCGGTGCAAGGGTAACGGGCTCTTTCATAGTTCCCGGAGGTATCAGACGGGACGTGAGCGACGAAACTCTGAGGAAGGTTAAAAGGTTGATCTCTTCTATGAGAGAAAGGATAGGAAAGTTCGAGAAGGTTTTCGTCAAGAACCCTACGGTCGTTGCGAGGTTGAGAGATGTGGGTGTCTTGGATAGAGATAGGGCAATAGAATTGGGACTCGTTGGGCCCTTCTTAAGGGCTTCAAACGTTGAGTTCGATTTGAGATCGGTTAAAAAATACGAGGCTTACGACGAAGTAGATTGGGACGTTGTGGTTGGAGAGGAGGGTGATTCATACGCCAGATTGCTCGTGAGAGTTGAGGAGGTAAATCAGAGCATGAGGATAGTAGAACAGTTGATAGAGAGTATTCCCAAGGGTGAGATTTGTTGCGACCTTTGGTGTCTAAGCGATGTAGTCCTGCCGTTGGGTGAACACGTCAGCATGGTTGAAGGTTCGAGGGGAACGATATACATGTCCATAGTCAGCGACGGAGAATCTAACGTTCCATACAGATTCAGGATGGTTACGCCGTGTTGGTATATACTCAAGGGCTTCATGGAGGCGTGTAAAGGTTACAGACTGGCGGATCTGCAGGCCATATACGGTAGTTTCGGTTACTTCCCACCTGAAGCGGATAGGTGATCGCCATGTTGGACGTTCCGATAGCTCAAGGTTTGATAGAGTTCGTTGCAAGGATTCCAATCCTAAACATCCTCGTAGAGAGGGACGTCTTTGCTGTCCTTATAGCACCGGGTTTGGTTTCCCTCCTAACCTTCTTGGGTTTCATAGTATGGTTCGAGAGAAAGATCACCGCAAGGATACAGTGGAGGGTTGGGCCTAAGGAGGTCTCACCCCACTTGGGAGGTATTCTTCAGGTTTTGGCGGACATGATCAGATATCTTTATCAGGAGGTCATAGTTCACAGAGACGCCCACAAGAAATACTTCATCCAGCTTCCAATACTCTCTATAATCCCCGTTCTCTTAGCCCTGACGCTCGTTCCAGCTGGAAAGGTTTACGCTTTCAGAAGCGAGTTCGCGATACCTTCTATGGTGGCACTGATATCCCTAATACCCCTGTTCGTAATAGCGATAGGCTGGAGTGCGAACAACAGGTTCGCCTTCGTAGGTCTGATTAGGGAGTCTTTCATGTGCATAGCCTACGAGATACCTCTTCTCATATCGGTTCTATCCATGCTGGTAATCTATCAGAGCGGAGACGCGATTACCGTGGTTGAGAAACAGACTATACCGGGTGCTTTGATAAACCCCCTCGCCTTCTTAACCTTCCTAATTTCAACCGTGATGGCCACTGGCAGGTTGCCTTTCGACATACCGGAGGCGGATCAGGAGATTGCCTTTGGCCCCTACGTCGAATACAGCGGTATAATGTTCGGACTGGTAATGGTGTTGGCATACGAAAAGCTATACCTCCTGTCCCTCCTAATGGTCGTTCTCTTTTTCTCGGGATGGAAGGGATTCTACATCGCAACTTTGGGAGATCTCTCCCCGGTTTTAACACTGCTCCTAAAGGCTTTGATTGTCATGTGCGTAATAGTCGTGACGAGAGCGGTTTACGCGAGGTATAGGATAGATCAGGCTTTGAAGATCGGTTGGAGCTTCCTCTTAGGATTGGCCTTCTCATCCCTAATACTTTCGGTGGTGATGGTATGGTTGTCGTAAAGGATGGAGGATCGAGGTTGAAGAGGCACTTGGAGATAATAGGCATAATAGCCAAGGAGATAATTAAACCAGACACGATAACGATAGAGTATCCTAAGGAGGAGAGGGTTTACGACAACATAAGGGGTTACGTCGTCTTCGACTACAGGAAGTGCATAGGATGTTTGAAGTGTGCGAGGATATGTCCAGCAAACGCCATAACGGTTAAGAGCGTTAAGAGCAGGTTCTATCCGAGCATAGACTACGGGAAGTGCATATTCTGTCACTTCTGCATAGACGTCTGTCCGACGAACGCTTTGGAGAACTCAAGAATTCACGATCTGGTTTTCGACTCTCACGAGATAGTGTTAAATCCAGACGAGAGGATAGTTTACGATGTGAAACGAAAGGAGGTTAGGTTCGAGGGGTGACGTTCATGCTCCTCTCGGAGTTCGTAACGTATCCCGTTAAGGCTGAAAACTGCGTAGGATGCAGGATATGCGTTGACTCGTGCCCGAGCTTCGCTTTGAAAGCGGAAACGATGGACGGCAAGATAATCATAACTCTGAGGGAAGAGCTATGCTACGGTTGCGGTGTGTGCGTTGACTCCTGCCCCTTTCAAACCCTCGATCTGGTTAAAAGGGGGCTGGGGGAGTTTAGAATAGAGAAGGAGATAGTTAAGGTTGAGGGGAAGGTTTTCAAGGAGCTTTCAAGGAAGGTCATAGAGAGCGGTCTTTGTTGCGGTTGCGGTGCCTGCACGGTCTGCCCACCAGAAGGCATAGTTTGGGAAGACGGAACGGTGGACTTTCCAGACTGGGAGAGGTGTAGGGACTGTGGGATATGCTTAAAGGTCTGCCAGCGTTACGACTACGAACCTCTTAGCGGTCTGGGAGAATACTTGGAAATAGTGGGTGCGAAGTCAAAGAGGTTTAAGGGACAGGACGGGGCGATTGCAACGGAATTTCTTGCATGTGCACTCGAAAGGGGCTTGGTGGATACCGTTTTGGTCGTGGGGAGAACGAAGGAATGGAAGCCCCTCGTGATATGTGTGAAACATCCAGATCAGTTGAGAAGCGAGAGGGTAACGGGAACGAAATACAGCCTTTCTCCCATACTCCCAGAGCTGAACAGGATAATAAGGAGGGTCAAAAGCGTTGCTATAGTCGGAACGCCGTGCATAATAACGGGATTGAGGCTTCTGCAGAGAGAGATACCTCTGTATAGGAAGGTGAAGCTTGCGGTCGCACTTTTCTGCATGGAAAATATGAGGTATTCTAAGCTGAAGGAATTTTTGGAGAAGAACGGTGTCAGAATTGAAGATGCACTGAAGTTCGACATAAAGAAGGGGAAGTTCATAGTCCTCACGAGAGACGGAAAGTTCACTTGCCCCGTCAAGGAGTTGGACGAGTTCGTTTCGAGCGGTTGTCACTACTGCCAAGACTTCTCCGGCGTGAACGGAGACGTGAGCGTTGGAAGCGTTGGATCTCCCAAGGGATACTCGACAGTCGTGATAAGGAGCGAAGTTGCAAAGGAGCTCTTCGAATACATGGTGGAGAGGGGATACGTTGAGGTTGGAGACGTGAACGTTAACGTCGTCAAAAAGCTCTGCGACTTGAAGGTTAAGAAGGCTAAGAGGGTTTGATTCCAAATAAAAAGAAGTGGCACTCGTAAACGTCCAAGCTCTCAACATCAAAGCACCTTTCGAGCAGATCTCTAACGTAGCCCTCATCCAACCTGTCCCTCTTTGGAGGGCCGAAATCGCAGTCCATCTTCCAATCTATAACGGCGATTGCCTTAGCCCTACACGCCCAGTTCAGATAGCCTTCAACGTCGTCTATCTCGTGAAGGGAGTCCGCAAATAGGACGAAGTCTATTTCGAAATCCACATCTATCGGCTCTTCAGATACTATTATCCCGACATTCTTCAAGCCCTTTCCAGCCAAAATCCTCGCCATCTCCTCACTCGCCTCCACCGCGTAAACGACCTTGAAGAGCTTTGCCAGATGAACGGTGAAGTATCCGGTTCCAGCACCGACGTCGAAAGCTACCTCTCTCCTCGGAAGTTCCATAACCTTCTTTATCAGGGGTTCAACAGGCAGTATCTTCCTCCTCCACTCCGATTCGAGTATATGCCAATTTTTCGGATCGAACCTGTGGGGCATGTTCAGGATACGCAAACGACTTATATACCCTATTTGTCATGATAGATCATGGAACTTGGTGTGGAGATACTGCCGGACAAACCCTTTTACGAGGTGGAGTATCTCGCGGTTTTATCCGAGAAGAGCGGTTTCGACTACGTTTGGTTGACCGAACACTACAACAACAGAAATCCCTACCCCCTTCTGGCAAACGTAGCTTTAAAAACATCCAAAGCAAAGATAGGTGTCGGTGTAACGAATCCCTACACGATGCATCCAGCTCTGATAGCTTCAGCTATAATGACGATAGACGAGATAAGCGACGGAAGAGCGGTCTTAGGTATTTCAGCGGGAGACAAGACGACTTTGGAGAGCATAGGTGTAACGAGGGAGAAACCGCTCAAGTTCGTGAGGGAGGGTGTTGAGGTGATTAGAGCTATTATGAGGGGAGAGAGATACGAGGGAGATATCTTCAGGTTCAGCGGTTTTACTAAGTTCTCGAGGAGAGTTCCAATATTCGTGGGTGCTCAGGGGGAGAAGATGGTAAAACTCGCCTTGGAAGTTGGTGACGGAATACTTTTGAACGTTTCCAAGCCTGAAGAGGTTGTGAAAACCGAAAAATACGTTGCGGTCTGCTGTCCAGTTTGCGTTGACGATGACTACGAAAGGGCCAAAGATATGGCGAAGGTCGTTGTCGGATTCATAATAGCTGGGAGTTCGAGGAATGTTTTGGAGAGGAAGGGAATTGAGATCGAGAAGGCAAAGGAGATTGGGGAGATGATTAGAAAGGGCAGGTTCAAAGATATCGAAATTGGGGAGGAAACTATAAGGGAGTTCTGCATATTCGGAACTTTAAAAGAAGTTGTTTCAGAGATAGAGAGTTTCGAAGTCGATCAGTTCGTTGTGGGAAGTCCCATAGGCAGGGATAAGGCCAAGATAATAAGGGAGCTCGGAAGGAGGTTGAAGTCATGATCTGTCCGTTTTGCAACGTATTCTGCGATGACGTAGATGAGTTCAACGACGTCTGTTCTTTGGGATACGAGGGTTTTCACTCAAAATTCGAGTGCGAGATCGAAAAGTTCGTCAAAGCTTTGAAGGATTGTAGGAATCCGCTCTTTTGCGTTTCAAGCGTCGATGCAATTGAATTTTTGAAGAGAGAGGGTTTTCAGGTTTGCAAACCCTACGCGACTTGCAGACTCGAGGATATTAAGGGTAGAGACCTGATATGCTACGGATACGATCCCATCAAGGAAAATCCCCGCCTTCTAACGAGGTTCTTCAGGGTGGGTATGAACGAGCTCGTTGCGGTGGGTGTCGAAATTGAAAAGCTGGCCACGAACTTCGACAACTTGGAGTCCGCCCTTGAAGAGGTAGATAATCCTGTCGTTATCGCAAAAACCGTTTTGAAGGAGGACTACTTGAACGGTTTGATAGACTACTGTAGGGACAGGGGAGTGGATCTGATTTTCAACGCGTTCATACCCGAAGATTTCGATTTCGATGTGGTTTTCACCTCTCAAAGCTTGGATTTCGAAAGGAAGGTTACCTTCGGAGTCAGAGGAGACTTGAAGTGCTTCGAAGTCGGAAGGGTTTTGAGGATGGACGGTGTTGAAGTTTACGTCGACTTGAACCTGCCCTCCGTAAAGGATTTGATATCTAAAGTTTTCTGATTACACCCTTCCCACCCACGTTGACATCGCCCCTCCAAACTCCGTTCTCTTCAACGAAAGACGGTGGTAAATCGAATCTTCCACCAACCCTTATCTCCCCTCCCTTCATGTCCCATCCGACGTAACCGCAGTTACCCCTAACAACTATAACTCCTCCCTTCATCTCCGTTCCAATGAAATCTCCGGCGTTCCCGACCTCTATGTAGCCGTCAACCATCTTCTCTCCAACGTAACTTCCCACGTCACCTTCTACGATTATCTTACCCCCCTTAACGCCCTCCATCTCTCCCCAGAAGTTACAGCCTATCCTGTTTCCTGCGTTTCCCTTTACAACGATTTCACCTCCCCTCATCTCCGTTCCAAGCCAATCGTCTGCATTCCCTTCAACGATTATCTTACCTCCCTCCATGTATGCACCGCAGTGCTGTCCCACATCTCCTCTGACGACTATCTCCCCGTCCTTCATCCCCTTTCCTATCCACTTCACCCTGCTGAAGTCGCCCTCCAAAATCAACCTCTTGCCTTCACCGACCGTCTCAACGTCGAACAGATCACCCAAACGCTTCACTAACTTACCGTAGTAAACTTCGAAATTCAAGACGTCCTTCAAATCCATCTCTGCCAAATCTGGCGTGATTTCGGCCTCGACGTGAACTTCGAAGCTCAACTTCGGCCTCAAAATCAGCATAGAACCACCTCCCTCCTCACGTGAGGAACCCCGTAGTTCTCTCTCTGAACGGTGTAGTAGTTGAAGAAATCCTCAAGCTCGTCACCTATCAACTCCTCGTCGTAATCCCTCTTAACCCAGATAGTCTCTCCCCAAGTGTGCTTCACAACCCTACCTTCCTTAACAACTATCTCTCCATCCTTCAAGACGAGAGAAGGATTACTCAAAGCCTTCAGTATGGACTCGTAGTCCCTTGGATTGGGTTCCGGCGGTAGGTCGTATATCACCAAATCTGCCTTGGCGTTCTCTCCCAGATGCCCCCTGTCGTTCAAACCCAAGATTCTGGCAGGATTCACCCTCGTCATCTTGACAACATCCTCAAGAGTCCTCTCCTCGCTTAAGCTCGGAAGTATGGAGTATCTCTCCACGTTTGCAATCTTCTTCATCTCCTCCTCCCTGAACTTTTCGCTCATTAAGAGTGTTGCAATGTATGGATAGGAGTAGAATGGCCCTCCGTTCGGGTAGTCGGTAGATATAACTACCTTATCCACGTCAACGAGCAAACCGATCTCGAGTCCTATCGCCCACATCAGGGAGTGGACTCTGACCTTGGGACTGTAGTAAACGGGAACTATTCCGCTTCCTGTCTCAAGTTCCACATCCAAGTTGCTCCACTTCGTTTTGAAAATCTTGAAGAGCTCGTATTGGAAGGGGCTGTCCGCTGTCATGGTCGTTGCGTGTCCGAGTATGACCTGCCCCATGTCCACTGTCACGTTGTTCCTGTTAACCTCCTTGGCAACGAACTCCGCACCGCTGGACATGTCCTTCCAACTCTCTCCGGCGTAGGAGTTGAACTGGACGTGGGTTACGTGCATAACCTGCCTCTCCGAATTTTCAAACCTCCTCGTCAGCTTTATCGTCTCCAAAGTCACCTCGTAGTTTCCCGGTATTCCAAGGAGGTTGCAGTGTATGTGGAGGGAGTGGGGCAATTTCAACCTCTCTATTGCGGAGATCAAACCTGTTATGACCTCTTTTGGAGAGACTCCGAAGAGGGGATCGGTGTCGTTCAAGCTGTAAACGTTCCCGTGGAACATCCAAGCCTCGACACCGCAGGGATTCACGACCTTAACTCCGAAACCCTTGGTCTTTGCGAGAACCCAAGCTATGAAGTTGGAAAGCTTTTCGATCTCGTCGTTCTTAACGAACTTGAAGACGAAGTGCCAGTTGCCGAAGAGGGGGAGGGCCATCTTATCGACTATCGGTATGGAATCGAGCTCTTCATGGGTGTGTATGGAGTAGAGGGCGGGCATGGCAGGTTCAACGACTGTTGTGTATCCCATCCTCGCGTATTCGTATCCTATGGCTGGAGAGGTCAACAAAACTCTACCCACACCGCTCCTCAAGTTGTCGGATTTGAATCGAGGATACCTCATCTCCTCAGGTCTCATCTTCCTTCCCATGTTTATCTTACCGCCCGCAACGTGAGCGTGCACGTCGATACCACCGGCAACAACGACCTTCCCCTTTGCATTCACGACCATCTCGGGTTTGTCCAAACTCTCAACTATCCTACCGTTCTTGACGAAAACGTCCTTGACCTCGAAAACCCCGTTCATGGGGTCTATGACGAAACCGTTCCTAACCTCCAAACTCACCATACGACATCCCCACCCTTTCTTTCGACAACCCTCTCAAGCATGGCCTTCAAAATCTCGTAATCGCTCCAAAATTCGCTCTCTCTAAACTTCTTGAGCCTTACGGGAACTCCGTCCATTCTGTAAACGGTCCCCTCAGCCTCTATACCGCTTATTGCTGAGGGAATTACCACGTTTGCAACCTTGGTCGTTAGGTTGTAGTGCGGATCTATTTGAATCACAGGTATTTTGGCCATGTGTCTAACGACATCGAACGGGAAGTGAGCCACGGGATCGCTCCCAACGACAAGCATGGCATCGCAGTCTCTCCTCCTCAAAAGCTGGACTGCAGAAAACTCCGTTGGGTTGAACCGTGGATACCCTCTGCTGAAGTCTATCGCGTAGCCGTATCCCGCCTCCCAACAAGCAACAGCATCCGCTCCGGTAACGTTGAAGTGTCCCCTCATTGGTTGAAGGATGTATCTCGTGTGCCTGTTGAGAGTTTGAACGAGCTTTATTAAAGCTTCAACGTTTCTGTCCTGTCCCCTCGTATGGGTGGCACCCATTCCGAAGAAGATCACACCGTATCTGGCACTCAAAAGTAACTCCGCAAACTCCCTAAGCTGGGACTTGCTCAATCCCCCAACTTCGTTCGGGACAGCGTTATCGTTACCGTTTATTATAGACCTAAGGGCTGTCAGTATTGCGAAGTCGGAGTTTGGTTTTATCATGTAAAACTTCGAAGAGAGGAGGGCGGTAGCGGTTTTTCTGATGTCAACGACCACGGTCTTTCTCAACCTCCTACCCTCCACCAAGAAACCCTTAACCATGACGGAGTAACGGGTGGGATGCCTCGGATGGGCTTCAGCCGGGTTGCAACCCCAGAAAACAACGACGTCAGCCCTGTTTTTTGCCTGACCGAGGGTTCCTCCCGGTAACCCCTCCTCTATCGTCGCCAGAATGGATGGGCCGTGACAAACGCTCGATGTGGTGTCGTAAACTCCTCCAACCTTCTCCGCCAGTATGACTCCCAACCTTATTGCTTCATTAACCGTGGAAGCCCACCCGTAAAGCAGGGGTCTCTTGGCGTTGAGAAGTATCTCAACCGCCCTTTCTATCGCCTCATCGTAGCTTACCCTCTCACCCTCCACCATCGGATAGGGAATCCTCCTCTTCTCCCTCGTTAGCTTGGACTCACCCAAGGGGCAGAGCTTCTCCCTCTCAACCTCACCGTCGAAGTTTATGTCGTCGCAAACGTTACCGCAGAAGGGACAGGATACCTTCATCCAACCACCTCTCTAACGATCTCCTCGATGCTCAAGACCTCTTCATCCGTCTTTTCAACCCTACACCTAACGTTTTTGTATATGGGAGTTCCAGTTCCACTTTCGGATGGCAAAATTCTGTTTGCGTATATTCCCAAGGGGATCATCACGACTCCTCTCGGAACGTCCAAAACGGACCTCTTAACGTAGAGAACGACGCTACCGTATTGCGTTGTAACCCTAACCCTATCTCCGTCCTTCAAACCCAAAGCGTTCATATCCTCAGGATTCATTTCACAGCAAGCTGTAGCTTTGAAGTAGTCCTCGCTCAACTTATCCTCCACGAACATTCCCTGTTCCATAGTTCTCGCGGTTACGAGTGTGAACTCCATAGGTATCGAACTTCGCCAAGTATTTAATATTTATCATGATTAATCGTTTAAAGCCCTCTTGACCGCCAAGCTGTGAACCCTGCCAGCCTTGTGTATTCCATCCCTGTTAGATAGGCAGTGGAACTGTGCGACCAATCCGGCCCTTTCAAGGGCTCTATCGACCTCCAAACCCACTATCTCCCTCGCGACTTCGTAACTCGCACCGCACGGAGCTGAACACAATACTTCAGCCTCGACTATCCTTTCCCCCTCAACCTTCAACTTGAACTTCGGAATTCCGAAACCCTCGATTATCCTTAAGGTGCAACACGCGGAATCGACCAAAACCTTTGGGCTTTTGAGGTGGCGGTAGTTCCCAACCAAGACAACCTTTTCGACGTTCCAAAACTTCGAAAATCTGACCAAATCCTCGTTGACGTTTCCGTGAAACGCGTAACTTATTACTACCTTGCAGTCCCTGAACTCCCTTGGAAATTCAACGCTCTCCTCCAAAATCTCGGGTAAATACCTCGGAAGTTTGAAAGGGACGACCTCATACTTTTTCGAAATAGTTTTAACTATCCTCTCCCTCCCCTCCCTGTAAACTATTCCGACCCTCACGTTATCACCCTCTCCGCAACTCTATCGCAGTATCCGCACTTTAAACAGTTTCCGTCGCACCTGCCCTCTAAGAACCAGTTCAAAAAGCCGTCGAGCTTTGAGTTGTCCACGAAGAACGGGACGTTTATGGGTAGAACGTCAACAAGATTTCCCCTCCACCTGCCTTCGGTGTAGGCCTTGATACACCTGACAACGAACTCCGTTCTCATATCCCTGCCAACCACCTTGAACCTGTCCAAGAAGGAGTAGTGCCTAACGTCCTCGGGCCTTATCCAAGGAGACCTTATTATCTCGGATGGATTTTCCAGAATTATCCTTCTGCACCACCTGAGGGGGTAATCGTAACTTTTGCCCTCTCTCGAGGAGTGGGAAACGAGGTTGAAGTGGTAAGACCTTACGGGACATTGAAGCAGGCACGCCTCGTTCAAAACGACTCCTACCTCTATTTTCAAAGCACCCTTTATGGCCTTCAACCTTCGGAAGTCTCTGTTTATTGAGATGTCCAAATATATGGCATCGGCACCGATCTCCTGCCAGAACAAAGCCTTTCTAACGCTGTCAATTCCCGCTATCACGGAAACAACAACCTTAACGTCGAACTCCGACTTTAAAACCTCCAAGAGATAGGGTATCGTAACCGTGAAGTTTTCAACACCCACATTCACAAGCCTCTCTACGAACTTAACGAACCTCGAGATCCAATCCCTCTCGAACTCCAAACCACCGCAACAGGAGGAGTTCAGGAGGTAGTTTGGTTTGACGTTTAAAGATTTCAGTTCCTCAACGAAATCCCTAAGTTCGACTTTCATCCTTATCTTCGTGCTCGGCCTTCCGTGACCGACAAGAGTTTTAGGCTCGGATAAGTAAACCTCCCCTATCCTTTTGGAGTATGGCTCGATCCCCTTGAGGAACTTCGAGTTGAGATTGGCCGGAACGCAGAACATCAAGGTAACTTGAGTTAACGTTAAAAAATTTTAAAACGACTTGAGGTATGAAGGTGAAGTTCGAGAGAGACGGTGACGTAGCGATAGTAACCCTGAACAGGCCCGAGAAGAGGAACGCCTTGGACAACGAGATGATTTTAGAGCTGAACAGGGCGTTGAGGGATTTGGGAGATGCGAAGGTCGTAGTTTTGAGGGGTGCAGGCAAGGATTTCTGTGCGGGTCACGATCTGAACGAGGTTTTGAAAGACGCTGATTACCACTTTAGACTTTGCAGGGGTTTGATGCACACGTTTAGGAGCATTCCTCAGGTTGTGATTGCACAGGTTCAAGGCCATGCGGTAGCTGGAGGTTGCCAGCTCGTAGCCGTGAGCGATTTAGCTGTTGCAAGCGAAAATTCGAGGTTCGGTCTCGTTGGAATCAGGTTGGGTCTTTTCTGCTACACACCGACGGTGTTCGTCTGCAGATGCGTAAACACCAAGAGGGCTTTTGAACTGGCCTTCACGGGTGAAACGATAGATGCGAAGACCGCTTTGGAATGGGGACTGGTCAACAGAGTCGTTCCCTCCGAAAGATTGGAGGTGGAAACGATGAGTTTAGCGGAAAAGATCGCAAGACACGATTTAAGCGTTATAGGTAGGGCCAAGAGGTTCTTCTACTCTCAGATGAGCATGGGAGAGTTCGAAGCTTTGAGCTTGGCTTTGAGGGAAATCGTTTTGAACGCCAACTTGAGTTCGACGAGGGAGAAAATTTTAAGATTTTTAAATAAATAATACCGAATTCATTTTTGTTAACATCAAATTCTATTTTCATGACTTTTGTGAACTCCAAAAGGCTTATAACCAACCTCCAATCCGCAATTATCAATCATTAAAGATATGGGGTGTCGAGATGGCCATCAAG
>Ga0256831_1000419_pt1 | contig 22007 bp, 21 predicted proteins | sample 132544metaG_FD_189087 | JGI IMG/M metagenome (GOLD analysis project Ga0256831, IMG submission 189087) | Hydrothermal vent microbial communities from Lau Basin, Pacific Ocean - 132-544 | ecosystem: Environmental > Aquatic > Marine > Hydrothermal vents | place: Pacific Ocean: Lau Basin | collected... | reverse complement strand
GAATTTAGTAAAAACAGTAGAAAATAGACACCCATAAAATATGAACTTATATTAAACAGATATAAGCCAGCATCAAGTAAAAAAAAAGCCATTTAAAACCACAAATTTGTCGTTATTTTTAAATAACTTTTCTCAATGATAAAAAATTGCAGTAAATAAATAGAAATATTCTGGATGCTGGACAGAGGGTAGCCTGCATGATTGATTATGCAGATATTGGAAATAGGATAGGATAATACAACTTTAGTTTAAATCGGAACAGGACAGGGTTGTTTTAGCTTAAACAATTTTCTGCAGACATTAATGCCCCGAACCCAGTGTCTGTTCTGTTTCTGGCATAGTGATTTTAATTGCTGTTCTGGACCGATAAAGGAATAAAAGCCTATGGAGAATCCCTGAACAGTATTCATCCAGGTTTGTTCATCCAGTTGTAATTTTTGCAGTATGGATGGTGTTGTGGGTTTGATATAGCCTCGTTTATCTTCCCGGATTATTCGACCGGTCCAGTCAGCCAATTCAAGATAGTCCGTAAGTGTAAAGGCAATACCGTTTTCTTTAAGTGAACTACCGATAAAGGCTGAAAGTTTAATGGTCGGGGTTTGTTGTGATAAGGGTTGGGATGATTGTCTGGTTGTTTCAGTCAGTGTTCCTATACGTTGTTTAATGGATGTGTAGTTCGATTGTTCCAGGGTATCGCACAGGCCAGCTCTGATAGGGTTTAAATCGACATAGACCATACAGCTAAGAATAGCCTGTTCATCCAGCAGAGCCTGGCTTTTAAAGCGGCCTTCCCAGAACCGGCCAGTACACTGGTCTTCAGCATTGGCTTTACGGGCGATATACTCATTAAGGCAGCGCATAAACCAGCTGATGTCCATTAAGCGTTCTCTGAACAGGTTAATGGTTTTCCGGGCTTTGTTCTGCTCAGCTTCAGACTGGCATTGGCCATTAAGATAGCGTTCCACCAGTACCGGCAGGGAAAACAGTTGTTCCCAGCGTTGTATCACCTCTTTATTTGACCAGCTTTGGGCAAGAGGTGCATTAATTTTCAGTACAGTATGACAGTGATTGGACATAACCGCATAGGCACAGACCTCAATGGCAAAGGTGTTTGCTAATAGAGTCAGTCGTTCAACAATCCATTGTTTACGATGGCTGTAATCCTTCTGAGTAGCACTGTCAGTACCACAGAGGAAAGTACGTCTGACACAGCGGGAGATGCAATGATAAAAGGGGGTGTCAGAAAGGCTGATTTGCTGTTTTCTTGGGGTTGGCATTTGATTAACTCCTTTTAACCTGCTTTACCAGTTGGTTTTATAAAGTATGCAACATATTTGTACAATAATCAAATAATATAGATAAATTATGGCTGTCCAATAATAAACAGTCCAATAATAAACAGTTAATAGTCCTTGATATATCACAAAAGAAAGGTATATACTTTGGTATATTAAAGTATTGAAGTAAAACAGGAGGTTGAATGAAACATACAGCAAAATTATTTATGAATGGTCGTAGCCAGGCAGTACGTTTGCCAGTTAACTATCGATTCGATTGTGATGAGGTTTATATTCGCAAAGATCCAGAAACCGGTGATGTAATCATTTCAAAAAAGCCAGGTAACTGGGAAGATTTTTTTAAAATGATGGAGTCTGTTGACGTTCCTGAGGATTTTATGGCCGAAAGGGATAATGAAGTTATTGAGGACAGGGACTTATTCTAATGGATGATAAGCGTTATATGCTTGATACTAATACGGCCAGCTATATCATTAAGGGTGAACCAGTAGCAATCAGAGAGCATTTGCTCAAAGTACCTATGGCTAATGTCTGCATTTCAGCTATCACGGAAGCAGAGTTATTACGTGGCGTTGCCAAAAAACCGGAAGCGAAGCGATTGGCTGTCGTAGTTAAAGAATTTCTTCTTAGAGTTGATATTTTACCGTGGGACTCTGATGCAGCAGAAGCTTACGCCAATCTGAGAACAGCCTGTGAAAATGAAGGCAAGCCACTGGGTGCTATGGATATGTTAATAGCAGCGCACTCTGTTGCGGCTGAAACTGTCTTGATCACTAATGATAAAGCATTCTATAACGTCCAACATTTTTTAAAGCTTGAAGACTGGACCAAACCAATAGAACACTAACTATAATTATGTTCATAAAGTTCATGGACTTTTGTTTCAATCCACTGTTCAGCTTGTTTATTAATTTCCTTGGTTTTAAGTCCCTGGGTTTTAATAATCGGGCCAATAACCATTTTTATAGTCCCCGGTTTTTTTAATAATTGTCCCTTGGGCCAGAATTCCCCGGCGTTATGGGCAATCGGTAGCACATCAAAACCGGAGGCACTGGCCAGCATGGCGCCGCCGATTTTATAACTTTCCTTCTGTCCCGGACGGGTACGGGTGCCTTCCGGGAAAATTATTACCCAGTGACCTTCCTGCAGGCGTTTAGTACCATCAGTTACAATTTTTTTCAGAGCTTTTTTACCGCTTTTTCTGTCAATAGCAATGGATTTCATGGAGGCCAGAGTCCAGCCGAAAAACGGGACCCATAATAATTCCCGTTTCAGGATCCACACTTCAGGAATAAACAGGAGCTGCAGAGCCATGGTTTCCCAGGTGGACTGGTGTTTGCAGAAAATAATACAGGGTTTCTCCGGAATATTTTCCTGCCCGCTGATTTCATATTTTAAATTGCAGATCACTCCCAGCATAAACAGGGTAAATCTTGACCAGAGGGCAATCAGTCTGGAACGGTATTTATAGGGTACTGGATAGGCCAGCAGGAAAATGAGGGTGGCAATGGGGATGGAGATCCACATAAAGATCAGAAATATAATGGAACGTATATAAGCCATAGCAGAACCTTTATCGAGATGCTCAGGATTTATTTTTCAGAAAATGCTCAGTAAAGTCAGCCAGATCATTATAAACCGGAACAGACTGGTATTGAGTTAAATGTTCATCGGCTATTTTTTTCAGACTGCGTATGCCCTTTCCGGTTTTGACCAGGGCGGTTTTTGTACCGGCTGTTATACCGGCATCCAGATCCCTTAGAGAATCGCCAACCACATAAACTTCTGACAGCTCATCCGCTGAAATCTGGTAGTCTTGTGCAATTTGCTGGATCATACCGGGCAGGGGTTTTCGACAGTTGCAGCCATCATCCGGCCCATGCGGGCAGAAATAAAAGGCTTCAATTTTTGCGCCCAGAGGTTCTAATAAGTGCTGAAGTTTATTATGCATGGCATGCAGGGTATCCAGGCTGAACAGCTTGCGATAGATACCGGATTGATTGGTCGCCACAATGACTTTATACCCGGCTTTATACAGTCGGGCAATGGCCTGCAGGCTGCCCGGCAGGGGGATAAATTCATCTTCGGACTTAATAAACTGATCCGAATCCTGATTGATCACCCCGTCCCGATCCAGAATAATAAGCTGAGTCATAAGCGGATTAGAGTCAGGTTTAAACCTGTAACAAGGACAGATCAGCGACCTGCATAAACTGGCTGTGCAGCTGGTTTAACAGGGCAATACGATTATTTTTCAGGGCTTCATCATCCACCATAACCATAACATCATCAAAGAAGGTATCGACTACCTCCCGTAAAGTGGACAGTTCGGTTAAGGCTTCAGTATAGGCCGCCTGTGCCAGCAGTGGGCTGATTTTATCAATGACCTCTGTTAACTGCTGTGCAAGATTTTTTTCTGCTTTTTCCTTTAACAGCTCATCATTGATCTGAGCAGGCAGGTCAGTTTTAATTTTCTTTAGAATATTGGTAATACGCTTATTGGCCGCCGCCAGGGACTCGGCAGCATCCAGCTTTTTAAACTGGTTGACGGCTTCAATACGCTGGGCAAAGTCATAGGGCTGTGCCGGTCTGATGGCGACTACTGCATCAAAAACATCGGTGCTTATGCCCTGATCGGCAAAATATCCCTTAAGGCGATCCAGCATAAACTGATAAACCGGTTCAATGGCATTTTCTGCTTTAATTTCTGCAGGAAATAATCCGGCCGATTCTGCCAGCAACTGTGGAATATCCAGAACCAGTTTATTTTCAATAATAGTACGCAGTAAGCCCAGGGCGGCACGTCGCAGGGCAAAAGGGTCTTTATCCCCGCTGGGGATCTGACCCAGGGCAAAGATACCCATTAAGGTATCAATACGTTCAGCGATGGACAGTACCTGACCAGTAGCCGATGCCGGAGTCTGATCACCGGCAAAACGGGGCATATACTGCTCATCCAGGGCAATGGCTACTGCCCTGTCTTCACCGTCATTAAGCGCATAGTAGCGTCCCATAATGCCCTGTAAATCAGGGAACTCATTGACCATTTCAGTCATCAGGTCGCATTTGGCCAGTTGGGCTGCCCGTCTGGCATGGCTGCTGCTGGTATTTAGCCGTTTGGCAATGCTGCCGGCCAGTTCTCTGACCCGCAGGGTTTTATCATAAACAGTTCCCAGTTTATTTTGAAAGACAACGGTTTTTAACCGTTCCAGCTGAGTTTCCAGAGGCTGCTTTTTATCCTGATTCCAGAAAAAACTGGCATCAGAAAGACGCGGCCGGATAACCCGTTCATTACCTTCCTTGATTTGTTTGGGATCGCTGCTTTCAATATTGCTGATGGTAATAAAATTAGGCATCAGCTTATTGTCTTTATCCACCAGATGAAAGTATTTCTGATGTTTTTTCATAGCAGAAATCAAAGCTTCTGGCGGTACCTCCAGAAAATGCGCTTCAAAGTCTCCAATAATAGCCTTTGGCCATTCAATCATACTGGTGACTTCATCTAGCAGTTCAGGATCAACTACGGCAGTACCCTCAGCCAGTACGGCAATATCCATAATCTGCTGATGGATGATTTGCTGGCGTTTATCAAAATCCGCAATCACCCTGCCCTGCTGTTCCAGAACGGTTTCATAATCAGCAGCGCTGTCCAGGGTAATGACCTGAGGATGATGGAAACGATGGCCACGGGTTTTATTGGAAGATGTCACGCTTAATATGTCGGCCTGAATCACCTGTTCGCCAAATAAAATAACGGCCCAGTGAACAGGCCGGACAAACATGGCGTCCAGATCGGCCCAGTGCATGCGTTTGGGGATGGGTAACTTATCCAGTGCGGTCTGAAAAATAGCCGGGATCAGTTCTTCTGCTGCCTTGCCTTTTTCTTCAATAGTATAGGCCAGCCAGGCACCCTTGTCGGTTTCCAGCCTGGATAACTCCTCAACGGTTACACTGCAGGAGCCGGCAAAGCCTATGGCCGCTTTAGTTGGACAGCCTTCATCATCAAAGGCGGCCTGCAGTGCAGGACCACGACGTTCAATGGCTTTATCCGGCTGGGTAGTAGCCAGGTTTTTTACCAGTACTGCCAGACGTCTTGGGGTGGCATAGGTTTTAATTTCATCGTACCTGAGTCCGGCTTTATCCAGTCCCTCGGCAATTCCGTTGCAAAAAGACTGTGCCAGTCCCTTTAGAGCTTTAGGAGGCAGCTCTTCCGTACCAAGTTCAAGTAATAAGTCTTTACTGTCTGACATGTTTTAAATCCGATTTATATTCTGTATGTTCTTATACATATTTCCTCTCCCTTTGGGAGAAAAAGAAATCTGTTAAGTATTCTGTACCATTGGAAAACCCAGTGCCTCACGCCGATCATAGTAGGCCTGGGCAACAGCTCTGGCCAGCCCGCGGACCCGGCCGATAAAGCGGGCACGTTCAGTGACCGAAATAGCATGGCGGGCATCCAGCAGGTTAAAGGCGTGGGAGGCCTTAATCATCATTTCATAAGCAGGTAACGGCAGGCCGACTTCTATCAGACGCTTACTTTCTGTTTCCAGGTGATCAAACTGCTGAAACAGATTGTCCACCGGAGCCTGTTCAAAATTATAAGCGGACATTTCCACTTCATTCTGGTGAAATACATCACCATAAGTGACTTTACCCAGTGGACCGTCTGTCCAGACCAGATCATAAATACTTTCCACACCCTGCAGGTACATAGCAATCCGTTCCAGGCCATAGGTGATTTCACCTGTTACCGGTTTGCAGTCCAGGCCGCCGACCTGCTGGAAATAGGTAAACTGGGTGACTTCCATACCATTAAGCCAGACTTCCCAGCCCAGACCCCAGGCACCCAGGGTAGGTGATTCCCAGTTGTCTTCTACAAAACGGATATCGTGTACCAGCGGATCAATGCCGAGCATTTTCAGAGAACCCAGATACAGCTCCTGAATATCCAGTGGGGATGGTTTAATGACTACCTGAAACTGATAATAATGCTGCAGACGATTGGGGTTTTCACCATACCGGCCATCGGTAGGGCGGCGGCAGGGCTGAACATAGGCCGCACTCCAGGGCTCCGGTCCAATGGCTCGTAGAAAAGTGGCCGGGTGAAAAGTACCGGCGCCCATTTCCATATCATAGGGTTGTTGCAGCACACAGCCTTTTTCGGCCCAATAGGTTTGCAGGGCGAGGATCAGTCCCTGAAATGTGGACACATCAAGGGTATTGGAGGCATTACTGATATTTGAGCTACTCTCTGACATTATATTATCTGATTTATTTAGGTTTAAGGGTATCTAAAAGGCCGTAATTATACCTTAAAGCACCTGTCAGATCGTTATTTTGCCTGAAATTGATACTATTTTTATGGATTTAGGTCCTGTTCACTATCCAGACAGACCGTCTTACTATAATAGAAATTGTCCGTCTGTTACTGTGGAATACACCTATATTGTTTTTTACAGACTTTATGTTAACCTCAGGGCCGGATCATACTTTGATTAAAATATGTTCAATATGCAAAAATAATACATTTAGAGACACTGAATATCTATTGACCGTGCTTCTTGATGAAGTTTCGGCAGCAGGGACAATAAATTGCTCCTGCATTTATTGCATTCCCGCCTTCCATGGCGGTCATGCTGCCGAAAAGCCTCCATGGATGCGCTCTTTATTATAAGAGAAAGGCGTCTTCAGCAAGGAGTGTGGTCAATGGATACGGTATTTGCGTCTAAATGAGAATTATTAAAAGTATGCTCCCGCCCTGATGTTAACCTAAATTAACTACCGGCTAAAAGCACAAAAAATATCGATAACTAGAACGAAAAGGACTCAAAAATAATGAAACTGATACAGGCAATACTTTTTATCCTGATACTGGCTTTAAGCAGCCTGGTTATGGCGCAGCCGCCAAACATAGATGGCTTAATTATTAAGCCCAGTGCTTACAGCGTTCCCGAAACTCTGGATCGACTGGAGCAGATCCTGTTAAAGAAAGGATTGACTATTTTTACCCGTATTAATCATACTAAAGGGGCTAAAAAAGTGGGTTTAACCATGACGGAAACAGAATTACTGATTTTCGGCAATCCTAAAACCGGTACCCTGCTGATGCAGAGCTCACCTACTACGGCCATTGACCTGCCGCTTAAAGCCATGGCCTGGAAAGATGCTGATGGTAAAGTATGGCTGGCTTATAATACCCCGTTTTATATTGCCAGACGTCATGGTATTAAGGACAGAGATAATATTCTGAAAAAAATTTCCGGTGCCTTAGACAAGTTTACGGACTATGCTACGAAAGCCCCTGAATCCTAATCCCTGTCCTTGCAAATAAAGACTAATTAAATCAGTCAGGATTTACTGCCGGCTTTTTTGTTATAATCCCTGCTTTTAAACAAATTGAAGTAGTGTGATGAAACAGCAACGTAAAGCCGTAGCGCTGATATCCGGCGGACTGGATTCCATGCTGGCGGTAAAAGTGATTCAGGAACAGGGGATCCATGTCGAAGGGATTAATTTCTTTACCGGTTTCTGTGTGGAAGGTCATACCCATGCGGTCAGGAAAAAGCACCAGGACAAGCAGAAGCGTAATAATGCCCTGTGGGTGGCTGAACAGCTGGGTATTAAACTGCATATTGTGGATGTGGTGGAAGAATACAAGGATATTCTGCTTAACCCGGCACACGGCTACGGTAAAAATGTCAATCCCTGCCTGGACTGTAAAACCTTTATGGTTAAAAAAGCGGTGCAGTGGATTAAGGAACATGATTTTGACTTTATTGTTACCGGTGAGGTGGTGGGTCAGCGACCTATGTCACAGCGCCGGGAAACTATGCCGGTGGTGGCCAGAGAGTCCGGTGGTAATGATCTTTTAGTTCGGCCCTTAAGTGCAAAACAATTACCCGAAACCCTGCCGGAACGTGAAGGCTGGCTGGATCGGGAAAAGCTGTATGATTTCAACGGCCGTACCCGCAAACCCCAGATGGCTCTGGCAGCAAAATTCGGTTTTAAGGATTATGCCCAGCCCGCTGGCGGCTGCTGTATGCTCACTGATGAAAATTATGCCGTTAAATTACAGGATATGTGGCACCACCGTCCCAGCCGTGATTATGAGCTGGATGACATAATTATGCTCAAAATGGGGCGGCATTTTAGGCTGGCACCTCATCTGAAACTGATTATCGGTCGTGAAGAAGGTGAAAACCGTTTTATGCAGGGCTACAAGAACCAGTTTATGTCCATCTATCCCACCAGCCATCCTGGTGCCCTGTGCCTGGTGGACGGAGAGTTCAAATCTGATGAGGAACGTGACCAGGCCCTGGCGCTGGTGGCACGTTATAGTCAGGGGAAAAATGATCCACAGGTTAACCTGGTCATTCGCCAGAGTACGGGTGAGGAACAGGAATACAGTATCAGCCCCATGTTGCCTGATAATATCAATAAGGACTGGCTGATATGAGTGCCGATCAGCATAAAGAACCCTATTATGTCGATGCCCGTCGATTATTGTGTCCTCTACCGGTGATTAGAGCTCAGGATGCGGTGGCTAAACTGAGCACTGGCGACAGAGTAGTGGTAACCAGTACTGATCCTGGTGCTAAAGCAGATATTCCTGCGTGGTGTCGAATTAATGGACATGAGGTTCTGGATATCGTTGAGCAGGATAATGAGATTATTATTACTGTACAGGTTAATCATGGGCAGTGAACTAAAGCCTGAAATAACCTTAAAATAAAAAAATGCCAGAAATTTTATATTAACTATTGATAATATTAGTTAGATCTAATATACTATTAACCAAGTTGAAGGAAAATAATAAAATCAACGTGAAACACATTAACCGGATAAGAGTTTTTTGTCCGAATCAATAATTTAAGATTAAACAAATACTGGAGAGTATAAAATGAAAAAATTAATTATTGCTGCTGCTATTGCAACTTCTGTTGTATCTATGACTGCAAACGCCTGGTGGGGAGATGACAGCAACTCCAATACTAACTTTAACGGTTATGGTCAGAATAACTGGAACAATAATGCATATGGCAACGGCTATGGCAGTGGTTGGGGTGATGGTAGCATGGACAGCGACATGGACGGTGATGTAGAAATCACTATTAAAGCCCGTGGTCGTGGTCGTGGTAAAGGTAACACCCGTGGTTCCGCTTATGGTAATGGTTATAGCAACTACAATGGCTACAACAATATGAACAGCCGTTTTGATGGTTATAACACTTATGCTAACGAACCTTATCGTTATGGTGGTTATGGTTATGCTCCACGTCCATACCCAGCACCAGCACCAGTAGCACCTCAGGCTGCTCCTGCTAAGCCTGCTGCTCCTGCCGCTAAGTAAAGCGTCTGTAGTAACAGACTAAAAAACCCCGTTCTGATTAAGTTCAGAACGGGGTTTTTTGTTTTTAGCCCTGATTTTAGTTCCAGTTTGGTGCAAAAAAGCCTGTAATACTCTATAAGCAATAGTCAGTCCTGCAAACTCCCCTGTTACACCGCTAAAAACAATTCAAATTCAGCAGTCTATAAATTATGGTATAAATTTTGCTTTTTGTAGATTTGTAGAAATGTTATTCAGGTATATGAGAACCTGAACTGCTCTGTAACAATTTACTGGCTGAAGCCTGTTGAGATTTTTATAAAATTTAAAAAATTGGCTTTTTTAACGTTTCAACGTAAAATTCCATTTTTTATCTAGATTAAGTAATATGTCTGAAACCAATGAGCAAGCTGATACACAGTCAAATAAGGCCGATGAACGCTATCGCCTGACCAGTAAAGTTACCATTGTTGGCGCTATTGTTAATTTTGTCCTGGCCATTTTTAAAATAATTATTGGTCTTATCGGGCATTCCCATGCTCTGGTTGTGGACGGTATTCATTCATTTTCGGATTTGCTTAGTGACGGCCTGGTCGTCTGGGCAGCCCGGCAGGGTAATCAACTGCCGGATGAAGATCACCCTTATGGACACGCGCGTATTGAAACGGCCTTTGCTGCAGTTCTGGGCGGCGTATTAATTACGGTGGGCATTGGTATTATTATTGATGCCACCAACCGGCTGGCTTCAGGCGATATTCCGGTACCGGAAACTATGACCATCTGGGTGGCTCTGTTATCGGTGCTTTCCAAAGAAGCCCTGTACCGTTATACACTGGTTTATGCGAATCGTTTAAATTCTTCGCTGCTCAAAGCTAATGCCTGGCACCATCGTAGTGATGCCATATCATCGATTGTAGTATTAATCGGTATTGCCGGCAGTATTGCTGGTCTGCCCTATCTGGATGCGGCTGCTGCCGTGATAGTATCCATGATGATAGCTAAAATCGGCTGGGATATTGCGAAGGAAAGTATTGAAGAGCTGGTGGATAAGGGACTGGATCCTGATAAGGTGCAGTCTATCCGTCGGCATATATCCGCCATACCCGGTGTTTCTCAGATGCATATGCTGAGAACCCGGCAAATGGGAGCGGAAGCTCTGCTCGATGTCCATGTGGAAGTGGCACCGATTTTGAGTGTTTCTGAAGGTCATCGCATCAGTGATGAAGTCAGCAAAGAATTAACCCGGCAGTTTCCGGATATTGCTCAGGTGCTGGTGCATATTGATCCGGAAAATGATGAAGAACAATCCAGTTCTTCAGATTTGCCGCTGAGAAAAGATATATTGACTGACCTGGATCAGTGTTGGGCAGATATTGAGCAGTCAAAATCAATAGAAGAAGTGACACTACATTATCTTGATGGTAAGGTAAGTGTTCAAATAATACTGCCATTATCAATATTATCCGGTAATGTAAATGCTGGTCAGTTAAGACAGCAGTTTGTAGATTCAGTAAAAACGCTGGACTATATCAATAAAGTAGAAGTACTTTACCGTTAAATGCACTTTTATAGTGCAATTCCTGTATTTTGGCATCCTTTGTGGTGCATACGTAATGAATTGACGGTATTTTGCAACTTAATATGAGTTTTAAAAATAACCCTGTTTCAGGGAATGTGTTTAACCAATAACCTGGAGACAAAGAATGTCCGATGTTTTAAAGATGATTGAAGAAAACGGTGTCAAATTTGTTGATTTCCGTTTCACCGATACCCATGGTAAAGAGCAGCACGTCAGTGTTCCTGCTAAAACTGTAGAGGCCAGCACATTTGAAGATGGTAAAATGTTTGATGGTTCTTCTATTTCCGGCTGGAAAGGTATTAATGATTCAGACATGATTTTAATGCCTGATCAGAGTACAGCGGTAATGGACCCTTTTACTGACGAGCCGACTTTAATTATTACCTGCGATATCGTTGAACCTTCAACCATGCAGGGCTATGAGCGTGATCCACGTTCTGTTGCCCGTCGTGCTATTGAACACCTGAGATCAACCGGTATCGGTGATCAGGCTTATTTTGGTCCTGAGCCAGAATTCTTTATCCTTGACGATGTTCGTTGGGGTTCAGACATGAGCGGTACTTTTGTAAAAGTTGACTCTGAAGAATCTGAATGGAACTCTGAAAAAGTTTATACTGATGGTAATATGGGTCACCGTCCTGGTGTCAAAGGCGGTTATTTTCCAGTACCTCCAGTAGATTCTCTGCATGATATTCGTTCTCAAATGTGTCTGACATTGGAAGAAATGGGTCAGGAAGTTGAAGTACATCACCACGAAGTTGCAACTGCAGGTCAGTGTGAAATCGGTGTTAGATTTAACACGCTGATTGAAAAGGCAGACGAAGTACAGCAGCTGAAATATGTTGTACATAATGTTGCTCATGCCTATGGTAAAACAGCTACCTTTATGCCCAAGCCAATTGTTGGTGATAATGGTTCCGGTATGCACGTTCACCAGTCTATCTTTAAAGATGGTGAAAACCTGTTCTCCGGCGACGGCTATGCCGGACTGTCTGAGACTGCACTGTACTACATCGGTGGTATTATCAAGCATGCCCGTGCTCTGAACGCTTTCACTAACTCCTCAACCAACAGCTATAAGCGTCTGGTTCCAGGATTTGAAGCACCAGTCATGCTGGCTTACTCTGCACGTAACCGTTCTGCTTCTATTCGTATCCCTTATGAGTCTAATCCTAAAGGTCGTCGTGTTGAAGTTCGCTTCCCTGATCCAACAGCCAACCCATACCTGGCTTTCTCAGCCATGCTGATGGCCGGCCTTGATGGTATTCAGAACAAGATCCATCCTGGTGATGCTATGGACAAGGACTTATATGATCTGCCAGCAGAAGAAGCCGCTGAAATCCCAACAGTAGCCAGCTCTCTGGATCAGGCTTTAGAAGCCCTGGAAAATGATATGGACTTCCTGATGGCCGGTGGTGTATTCCCCGAAGACATGATCAGAGCCTTTATTGATCTGAAGATGGAAGAAGTGACTCGTTTACGTATGACTACTCACCCTGTTGAGTTTGATATGTACTACAGCTGCTAATAGCAGGTTTCAGTTGGGTCACAGGTTATGCCGGTAAGGCTGAACTGAAAAGCGAGTTAAAAAGCCCTGAATACCCTTGGGTATTCAGGGCTTTTTTTGTGCATTGAAATGTTCTGGTAAGCCTGCACTTTATTAGTGCATAATAGCAGGAACACGGTGTTATTTATAATGGGGAATGACAACATTCAAAAATGAATAAGGTTTAATAAACAGCAGGTTAAACTATAAAAACCTGAAATTAACAACAAAACAGCTTAATTACAGGAGAATTTCATTTGTGGATCAATTTTTGCTTAATCACTGTAATAATGAATAAACGGAGATTTTATTAAATTACCCGTTTATCTTATGTCACCCAATGAGACATGATGTCAAAACACCTATGATAAGTTACTCAACAGACAATATACTGGATAATCTCAATACAGCTATCGTGCTTCTGGATAGTAGTCTGAAGGTACAGTTTATTAATCCTGCAGCCGAAATGCTGCTGGGTGTCAGCTCTAATAAAATCAATTCCAGAAGTATAAGCAAACTTATAGAAGATCCTGAATTACAGGCCTCAATTCAGGAGACCCTGGACAGTAATCATCCTTTTACTCAGCGGGAGAAAAACCTGCAGTTACAGGATTATTCTGTGGTAGTGGATGTTACGGTTCAGCCAATATATTCGGACCATAATGAAAAGCAGTTGTTAATAGAATTTAATCAGCTGGATCGGCACCTGCGTATTACCCGTGAAGAAAACCTGCTTGCTCAGCATGAAACCGTCAGAGCCCTGTTACGCAGTATGGCACACGAAGTGAAAAATCCACTGGGCGGTATTCGTGGTGCAGCACAATTACTGGAGCGGGAACTTAATGATGAAGAGCTGACCGAATATACCCAGGTGATTATTGAAGAAGCCGACCGATTAAAAAAACTGGTGGATCGAATGTTGGGTCCTAATGCTCTGCCGAACCGCACTATGGTCAATATTCATTCAGTTACAGAACGGGTTCGCAGCCTGCTTAAAGCAGATAAAATACACGATGTACATATCTTTTTTGACTATGATCCCAGTATTCCAGAAATAGAATTTGATCCGGAACATCTGATCCAGGCGGTTTTAAATATTGTCCGTAATGCTGCTCAGGCGTTATCTGAACAGGAAGATACAGTGGATAAAAATGGCCAGGAAAAAGAGAAAAAAATCACCATCCGCACCCGAATTATGCGCCATTTTAATATCGGCCAGAAATACTACAAACTGGTGGCCAGGATGGACATTATTGATAATGGACCGGGTATTTCCAGACAGATGCAGGAGCGGATATTTATGCCTCTGATCACCGGACGTGCTGAAGGTACCGGTCTGGGACTGTCCATTGCCCAGTCACTGATCAGCCAGAATGGCGGTCTGATAGAATGCCAGAGCCGTCCGGGTAAAACCGTATTCAGTCTGCTGTTACCAATCAAAAATTAGAAAAGACTTAATGAAAAGAATATCAAATGCATAGAATATATATTATCTGGAGTGCACTATGAGCACACAAGAAATTGTCTGGGTTATTGATGATGATCGTTCCATCCGCTGGGTGCTGGAAAAAGCCTTTAAACAGACCAACTTTGAAGTAGAGAGTTTTGAAAATGCTGAATCTGTACTGTCGGCCCTGAAGAAAGCCCAGCCCGACTGCATTATTACCGATATCCGCATGCCGGGTATGGATGGTTTTGGCCTGCTGGAGCAGCTGAAAAAAAATTATAAAGATATTCCCGTTATTATTATGACGGCCCATTCCGATCTGGACAGTGCAGTCTCGGCCTATGAAGGTGGTGCCTTTGAATACCTGCCCAAACCTTTTGACGTTGATGAAGCTGTAGAACTGGTGCAGCGGGCGCTGAGTTTAAGAAAGTCAGAAAAAGCCCGAAAACTGGATGCCAAACTCATTAATGAAACCTCAGAAATTATTGGTGAAGCCGCATCCATGCAGGAAGTTTTCCGTGCCATAGGCAGGCTGTCCCGATCCAATATTACCGTTATGATTAATGGTGAGTCTGGTACCGGTAAAGAACTGGTGGCAAAAGCTCTGCACCGCCACAGTCCCCGTTCGGACAAGCCCTTTATTGCTCTTAATACTGCTGCCATTCCTAAAGACCTGCTGGAATCAGAGCTGTTTGGTCATGAACGCGGTGCTTTTACCGGTGCTCAGTCCCAGCGGGTTGGACGTTTTGAACAGGCTGACGGCGGTACTCTGTTTCTGGATGAAATTGGGGACATGCCGGCAGAATTGCAGACCAGACTATTAAGAGTGCTGGCGGATGGAGAATTTTACCGGGTCGGCGGCCGGGAACCGGTCAAGGTGGATGTGCGGATTATTGCTGCAACTCATCAGAACCTGGATAAACGGGTACAGGAAGGCCTGTTCCGTGAGGATCTGTTTCATCGTCTTAATGTGATTCGTATTCATATTCCCACCTTAAGTGAGCGGCAGGAAGATATCCCCCTGCTGGCGGATTATTTTCTTAACCGGGCTGCCCAGGAACTGAATGTAGAAAAGAAAACCCTGGATGCGGAAAGCAAGGTGTTTTTAAGCCGTCAGCCCTGGCCGGGTAATGTCCGTCAGCTGGAAAATGTCTGTCGCTGGCTGACCGTTATGTCTCCGGCCCAGATGGTGCATGTTGAGGATATGCCGCCGGAACTGAAAAGTTCAGAACAGGAAGAAGCGGTTAATAGTAACTGGGAAGCAGCCTTAAGAATGTGGCTGGACTCCAAACTGGCTTCCGGAGCGGAAAATGTCCTGGCGACACTGATACCGGATATGGAACGCATTATGATTGATGTGGCCCTGAAACATACCGGCGGCAGAAAACAGGATGCCGCCCGGCTGCTGGGCTGGGGGCGAAATACCCTGACCCGAAAAATTAAGGAACTGGAAATGGAGTAAGGTTTTAGCTTTTCTCTACTTTAGAGCCAGCTTCAGCAGACTGGTTAATTTTAGAGTTTTTGTTTTTCAGATCAGCCAGCAGAGCATCCATTCCCTTCTGTGAAATAATCTGTTTAAAGGAAGAGCGGTAGGTTGTGACCAGGCTGATCCCTTCAACAGAAACATCGTATACCTGCCATTGCCCGTTTTTGTTACGGTAAAGATCATAATTTACTTTTATCGGATCACCACCATTAGGTGGGTTGATTTGTGAACGGACTGTAGCATATTTACTGTCTAACTTACCTCGAAAAGGTTTGAATTTAATGATATCTTCGTTTAAATCATTTTTCTTAAGATAATCAATAAAGGCGCTGGAATAAAACTTGATAACCAGATTCTTAAACTCTTTAGTAAATTCCTGTTGTTGTTCAGGGGTCGCCTTCCTCCAGTTTTTACCGAGAACCCAGCGGGACATTAATTTGAAATTTACTTTAGGCACCAGGTTTTCACGGATCAACCTGTGTGCTACGTCAGGATCTTTGCGTATAGCGTCGGTATTTTCAATAAAAGCCTTAAGCACGTTCTTTGAGGTTTCTTCCATCAGACGCTGAGGTTCAGGTATATCATTAGCACTCAAAGATGAGCATAAAATTAGACTGATCAAAAGTACAAAAATGGTTCTGGTTCCATGTTTATAAGCTGACATAACATTGCTCCCGCAAGCACAGTGGATTTGTTTATTTAAAATTTTGGGTATTGTATAACGTAATCTAACCTAAAACAGGCAGAAAAAACTGACAAACACAAACCGTGTAATGAATCTTATTCTAAAAACCGACTATTTTCCAATAACGGGCGCACATAAACAAGACAATTAGGGGTATAATAGCCTCTGTTTAATGAATAAATACTCAATGCGCCCTCTTCTGGGCGTAAATAGAAATATGTAAAAGAAGTTGTAAAAAGTGCTGAAAAAACCTGAATTATTATTGCCTGCCGGTACCATTAAAAATATGCGTTATGCTTATGCCTTTGGTGCGGATGCTGTTTATGCTGGTCAGCCGCGTTACAGCCTGAGGGCCAGAAATAACGACTTCACTTATGAAAACATTAAAACCGGCATAGATGAAGCTCATCAACAGGGAAAAAAATTTTTTCTGGCTTCCAATGTTATTCCCCATAATTCCAAGGTAAAAACCTATCTGGATGATATTGCGCCTATTATTGAGCTGCATCCAGATGCACTGATTATGGCTGATCCCGGCCTGATCATGATGGTTAAGGAGCGCTGGCCTGATGTTACTATTCACTTATCGGTTCAGGCCAATACTACTAATTATGCCTCGGTAAAATTCTGGCAGTCCATGGGCGTGGAACGGGTGATCCTGTCCCGGGAGCTGTCGCTGGATGAAATTGAGGAAATCCGTCAGGAATGTCCGGATATGGAGCTGGAGGTTTTTGTACACGGTGCTCTGTGTATCGCCTATTCCGGCCGTTGCCTGCTGTCCGGCTATTTTAATCATCGCGATCCCAATCAGGGTACCTGTACCAATGCCTGCCGCTGGGAATACAAGGTGCATGAAGGGCAGGAAGATATAACGGGAGATGTTCAGCCGCAGAAAATTGATTTTGACCCCTTTGCGGTCATGAATTCTCCTGAAGCATTTCCTGATGATAGTCAGCTTAAGCGCCATCCACTGGCAGACAAGGTGTATCTGATTGAAGAGTCTGAGCGCCCCGGCGAGTATATGCCTATTATTGAAGATGAAAACGGCACTTATATTATGAACTCAAAGGATCTGCGTGCCCTTGAGCATGTTGAGCGCCTGATGCAGATTGGCGTGGATTCCCTTAAAATTGAAGGCCGAACCAAGTCCCATTATTATGCTGCCCGTACCGCCCAGGTCTATCGTCAGGCTATTGATGCTCTGGCCCGGGGTGAAGCGTTTGATATGGAGCTGTATGCCGATCTGAACAGTCTGGCCAACCGGGGCTATACAGATGGTTTTTTCCAGCGTCATCATACCCAGGAATATCAGAATTATATGGACAATCATTCCCGCAGTAAGAGTCAGCAGTTTGTGGGTGAAATCATTGCTTATGATCCGTCTGAACAGACCGCTACAGTGGATGTAAAAAACCGTTTTTCAGTGGGTGATACCCTGGAGCTGATACTGCCGGAGGGTAACCGGCCGTTTACCCTGGAAGCCATTCGCAGCCAGAAGGGTGAAGTCATGGATGTGGCGCCGGGCAGTGGACATATTGTGACGATTCCGGTACCTTACCAGGCCGATCAATACAGTCTGATAGCCCGTAATTTATAGCTTGTCATTAATACTGCAGGAGAGAACCTTGAGCGTATCAACCGTTTATCCGTTTACCCGCAAGCGTCGTATGCGCCGGGATGATTTTTCCCGCCGTCTGATGCGCGAATCACAGCTCAGTGTGGATGATCTGATTTATCCCATGTTTATTCTGGAAGGCCAGGGACAGCGGGAAGCCGTCAATTCTATGCCGGGTGTGGAGCGGGTCAGCATTGACCAGTTACTGCTTGAAGCAAAAGAACTGGTATCGCTGGGTGTTCCGGCGGTGGCTCTGTTTCCGGTTACGCCCCAGAGTGCCAAATCGGATGATGCTCACGAAGCGTATAATCCGGATGGTCTGGCACAACGGGCGGTTAAGGCATTGAAAGATGCTTATCCGGATCTGGGTGTTATTACGGATGTAGCGCTGGACCCCTTTACTTCGCATGGTCAGGATGGCCTGATTGATGACACGGGTTATGTGCTTAATGATGAAACAGTAGAAGTCTTGATCAAGCAGGCGCTGTCCCATGCTGAGGCCGGTGCTGATGTGGTGGCCCCTTCCGATATGATGGACGGGAGAATTGGTGAAATTCGTGATGCTCTGGAAGAAAACGGCCATATTTATACCCGTATTCTGGCTTATTCAGCCAAATATGCCTCCAGCTTTTACGGGCCGTTCCGTGATGCGGTGGGATCGGCGGCTAATCTGGGTAAGGCGGACAAGAGCACTTATCAGATGGACCCCGCCAATAGTGATGAAGCGCTGCATGAGGTGGCTATGGATCTGGAAGAAGGGGCGGATATGGTAATGGTTAAGCCGGGAATGCCTTATCTGGATATTGTGCGCCGGGTCAAGGATGAGTTTGGTGTGCCGACTTATGCCTATCAGGTCAGTGGTGAATATGCCATGACCATGGCGGCGATACAGAATGGCTGGCTGGATGAGCGTAAGGTGATTCTGGAGTCATTGCTGTGTTTTAAACGGGCCGGGGCTGATGGCATACTGACCTATTTCGGGAAGCAGGTGGCTCGTTGGTTAAATGAGTAATTCTTGTGTATAAATAAAGACCGTATCCGGGAGGGGAGCGGCTTTTCTGAAGACGCCGTAAATCCGTCCCTGGAGGCTTTTCGGCAACATCCCTGTTGCCGAAACTTCAGAAAAGCCGCTCCCCTCCCGGATACTCAGAGTGGTGCCCTGCTTCCTTCTTTTTAAAGGGGGGTGGGGATTAAAACGGAATCTAAATGAAATATATCCTCAAATTTCTATACTTTATTATCTTTATGCTCCTGGTCATAGCCGTCATGTTCCTGGGCGGTGTCTCTGGTGTGGCCGGTACGTTTTATGTGCTGGTGGAAAAAGGGGATGTGGAGCATAATTTGATTATTGTTTCGGCTGCTCTGCTGGTGACCTGGCTGGTGGTGCTGTTATTGCGTGGACATAATAAGCGGGTTTTAAAGCGTAAAAAATTACAGGCTGAGCAGGAACAGGAAAACAGCTCAGAACAGCAGGCGCAGGAAGGATAGGCAATGAGTGATATTTTTGATTTTGATAAGCCGGATCAGTATGCGGTGATGGGTAATCCCATTAATCATAGTAAGTCGCCGCAGATCCATAGCGCTTTTGCTAAAGAAACCGGACAGTTTATTGAATATACAGCGATTCATGTGGATCAGGGTGGTTTTGAGCAGGCGGTGAGGCATTTTCAGGGACATGGCGGTAAGGGACTGAATGTGACGGTGCCGTTTAAGCTGGATGCCTGGAAGTTATCCGATACACTTAGTGAACGGGCTGAACGGGCGGGTGCGGTTAATACACTTATTTTGAATTCAGACGGTAGTATTGACGGGGACAATACCGATGGGATCGGTCTGGTTAATGATATTGTGGATAATCTGGGCTGGCCGCTGGGCGGAAAAAAAGTTTTGATTCTGGGGGCCGGCGGTGCGGCGCGGGGTGTGCTGGCGCCGATTCTGGAGCAGCAGCCTCAGCAGCTTTATATTGCTAACCGTACAGCTTCTAAGGCAGTTGAGCTGGCTGACGGGTTTGCGGATATGGGTAATATTTCCGGTGGTGGCTATGAATCCCTACAGGGACAGCAGTTTGACCTGATTATTAATGCTACGGCCGCTAGTCTACAGGGTGAAGTCCCTCCCCTGCCGGCACAGCTGGTTTCTGAACCGGGTTATTGTTATGACATGATGTATGCCAGTGAACCGACAGCATTTATGCGCTGGGCAGAACAGCAGGGTGTCAGGCATATCTCGGACGGTCTGGGAATGCTGGTGGGACAGGCGGCTGAGTCGTTCTGGCTGTGGCGGGGGGTACGTCCTTCTGTTGTCCCGGTTATTGAATCCATCCGTCAGGATATGCAAATATCTTAATACCCGGGAGTGCGGCATTTTGCCCGCATGTTGTAGAATCTTGCGTTAGCTTGTCATTTCACGACAAAATTCACACTTTTTATATTTCTTTTTGATAAATTCAAACTATACTTTTTGTATGTCCGTTTCTGCACCTACAAAAAAGATTTCAATTGCCCAGTTAAAGCCCGGTATGTTTATTCATGAACTGGATATTCCCTGGTTGCAGAGTCCTTTTTTACGCCATCGACGTAAAATTAATTCCCAGAAGGATATTTTGCTGTTAAAAAAGCCGCTGTTAAAGAGCTGGTGATTGATCTGCAGCGTGGTGATGATGTCTCATCCGGAGATACTCCAGCACAGGTTCAGGAAACGGAAAAAAATATTCCTGTTGTGGATAAGCCTGTTGAAGAGAAAACAACAACAGAAAAACAGGTAGAAGGTGAGCAAAAATCTGTCAGCGAAAAAAAAGCCAAACTTAATGAAGAATTAAAAGTTGCAAGGGTGCTGCAGGGTAAAATTTCCAGAATGGTTAATGAGCTTGGCAATCTGGTTAAGGAAGGCAGGCCCATTGCAGTGCAGACCATTAATCCCCTTATTGATGAAGCCAGGGATAGTCTGGTGCGTAATGACCAGGCACTGTTAACCATGTTGCATCTGCATCGCCAGGACATAAAACTCAGTGATCATGGCTTTGGGGTATTCGCTGTGGTTCTGCCCCTGGCCATGCGCCTGGGACGCAGTGATCAGGATATCAGTGATCTGGGGCTGGCCGCTTTGCTGCATGATACCGGCTGGGCTCGTTTGCCTATTCATCTGCTGGGTAAAAACAAGGCCTATACCGAGATGGAACAGAAACTGATCCATCAGCATCCGGGGATTGTGAAAAAGGTGCTGCAGCAGAGTGAGGATGTACCGGAAAATGTTATAAAGCTGGTTACTCAGCACCATGAATTCAGTGATGGTTCCGGCTATCCAAAGCATTTAAAAGACACTGAGATTTTTGAACTGGTGGAAATCCTGCAGGTGGCAGATTTTTACGATGAGTTTATTCATGGTCTGACGGATAAACCGGGTATGTTGCCGGTTAATGCGCTTAAGCTGCTTTACCAGTTGACCCGAAAAGGCCAGTTCAGGGAAGAAATTGTCGGTGAACTGATCCACGTTATGGGTATTTACCCGCTTACCAGTGCGGTACGTTTAAGTTCCGGTGAAAAGGGTCTGGTGATAGAAATTGATAAACAGAAACCGCTGTTTCCGCAGGTTAAAATTATCTATGAGGCAGATGGTAAACGCTGTATTGATGAACGTATTGTGGATCTGTCCCATTGTGAACAGGATGATTTGCGGGTTGCCGGGGTGATAGAGCCCCTAGATCAGAAAGAAGATCCAATGGGCCTGTTACGAGTGAGTCATGCCTGAAAATCCGCATCCTGACACTGAACGATTACTGTTTCAGCACCTTACAGAAGGTGTTTTGCATCTGGATGCTCAAAAAAATATTCTGGCAATCAATCCCCGTGCTGAACATATACTTAAATGGCAGGATACGGATATACAGGGGCGTAACAGCCATGATGTCCTGTGTGCTAATGAGGGGCGCTATTATCACAGTAAAGAACACTGTTCTATGCTGCATCTGGCGGATGAGGGGGAACAGGATGCCCATGAGCTGACCTGGGTGGATAAAGAAGGGATTT
>Ga0256831_1000418_pt1 | contig 22020 bp, 28 predicted proteins | sample 132544metaG_FD_189087 | JGI IMG/M metagenome (GOLD analysis project Ga0256831, IMG submission 189087) | Hydrothermal vent microbial communities from Lau Basin, Pacific Ocean - 132-544 | ecosystem: Environmental > Aquatic > Marine > Hydrothermal vents | place: Pacific Ocean: Lau Basin | collected... | reverse complement strand
AAAAATGAGGATTAAGACCATCTACAATGAGATAGACCGCATTTATCAACTTTTCCTTTCCCCAAAAACCTCCGACCGGAAGGAAGCCCTTGTAAGGTTGGCAAATCTTCGGGAAAAGTTAAAAGCGAAGGTAGAGGAGAAAGAAACACCTAAAAAGGGGAATGGAAAACAGATTCAGGGACTCCTATCGTGGTATTTGAGAATTTGGAATAACAACCCTCCGGAGTATTTGAAGCACGAAAAGGCAACCGCTAATAGGGCTATTGCGAAAAACCTAAAGGAACTTTTAGGGATTTACGAGGGAAATGAGGAAGCCCTAAAGAGGGACTACTTGGAGTTTAAAAACTTAAATAGGGAGCGGGTCAAGTGGGAACTCAAAAAGTTGTGGTGGGACGGGGGGATTTTTAACTTCCGAAAGGTGTTGTCGCGATGGAAACAGCTAAAGGAGGAGAATGCTAAAACCACCCGTAAATGGGGAACTTATGACAACCCTAACACCGCCGCGGAGAATGAACTTGAAGAGTTTTTGCTCCTTTTAGAGGAGGAAAAGGATGCTGGTTAGAACAAAAGAGGAATTGGAAACCCTATTGAGGCGCCAAGGTGTTAATTATAACGGGATACTTGAAGAGGAAAATCTTTTCTATGTTTTTACTCCTTCGGGGGTTCGGAAGTTTTTAAAACCCCGCTCAAAGGAAAAGGTTTTGGAAACCCTCCAAAAGGCGGGATTTCCCGAGAGTGTTTTAACCAATTTAAACAAGGAAATAGACACTTTGCCCTTAAAAGCGGTAAGAACCTACCTCAAAAAGGGTTTTTGGAGAAAAGGGTTCGGACTGGTGTTTATGGGACTGTCCGGTGTTGGGAAAACCCACGCTCTAACTAAAGCTGTAGCTGTGCTTTTGAAAAATCAGATAATCCATCAGCCGGTCTATATTCCATTCACCGAACTTCCCAATGAGGAAATCCGAGCGCGGCTAGACCTCTACGATGCGGTTTTATTGGACGACATTAATGTTTCGTTACCGGAGTGGAAAGTTCAACTTTTGGAGGAAATACTCTTTCAGCTCTACAATCGGAGGGTGCTAATATTCCTAACTTCTAATAGTTCTCGGGAAGAATTAAAACAAATCCTTTCGGGGGCTATCTGGTCCCGCTTGGAGGAAAGAACGCTAATGCAGGAATTCCCCGCGGGGGAGGATATTAGAAGGAAACTCAAAAAGGAGAGGTTAGGGGTTTAACCTCTTCCTCTTTGGGAATCCTTTAACATTTAAAGTTTGATGATTATTAACTGCCCACATTGCGGTGCAGAAGTGGAGAAACCTAAGAGGAAACGAAAATGCCCGAATTGCAAAAATACCCTTTATGTAGTTTCTAAGCTTCAAATCCCCTTAAAAAGAGAGGTTTTTAGGGAAAGCGAAATAGAAATAGTTAGACAACTTAATCGTATATACGGATTGTTTCCCCAATTAAAAGGGCTTATTCCTAATGATTTCTGGGAGAGAGTGGAGAGTAACCTTAGTGAAAATTTTGACCATATTGCATATGAGGTGAATAAAGTTACAGATGATATTCTATTTATCCACGGAGAATCAGCAAGACCTTTGCAAGATTTCTTTATGTTCGCCTATAAGCTTACGGGTAAAGAGAGTTATAGAGAGGTTGCGAATTGGATAGTAGAAAAGGTTTTGCAAATTCAATTAGAAAAGATGCTTAAATTAGGTATTAAAAAGGTTAAAATTTTGGCTGTTGGCGACCGGTTAACCTGCGAATCGTGCAGAAAATTGGACGGTAAAGTCTATAGCATTAAGACCTTTTTAAAGCAAATGCCTATCCCACACAAATGCTCTTCAGAAAAGGGTTGTAGGTGCACGATAATAGCGGCTTCTTAATTTCCCCGTTCCTTGCCTTTGGACTGTAAGTTTTTCACTCTCCGTTTCTTAAATGGAGTTCTATGTCTATGCGGGACCGACAATCTACCTACCCGAAAGGGGAATAATGCTGTCCTTTGGGAAGACCTATTTGGAAATTCCCGAGAATTTACCGCAAACTCTCAAGGAGTGTTTTGTTCCCCTATCCGAATACCCCAAGGTGAAGAAGTCCTTTTTAGCCCGCCATAGGGAAATCTTAAAAGCCCTTTCCGAGGAGGTGAAGTAAAATGCCTGCAGGATATTTTGCCGGTGTATGGGTTGAAGAGATACCTACATCTTTGGTTCCTCCTGTAAGAACTCAAAATCCCTTAGTGGCAATAGGAACTTCCGTAAACGAGGTGGACGACATAAAGCTAATATGGAATTTTGACGAATATGTGGAAACCTTCGGCTACGACGGGGATTACGAGAAACACACACTTGACGAGGTTGCGGATGTAGCCTTTAAGCTCTATAAAGTTGCTCCGGTAGTCTTTATCTCGGTAGGAACCGACGCGACCGCCGAAAGCTTTGCTTCCGATGTTATAAACGCCCTATCCAGACTTGATGAAATCTTTTTCCGCTTCCGCCTCGTTCCCGGTTTGGTAGTTGCCCCTAAGGCGAGCGAAAATCCCTCGGTAGCGGTTGCGATGGCTTCCAATACCGAAGTGGTATCTTCCGTATTCAAAACCCGTGCGGTTGCGGATATTCCCGATTCGGTAGAACCTTCTAACGTTCCCGGATATAAAAACGACAATAACCTCGTGGACGACAACCTAATTCTCACTTATCCCAAAGTGGTGTTTAACGACATTCCTTACCACCTATCGGTTCATTACGCCGCCGCTCAAACGAGGTTAAACGCCCAGGACGCGCCTTATAAAATTGCCTCTAACATTAATGTCGTTGGCATTAAACCTACCAAATGGTTAACCCTTGAACAGGCTAACTACCTTAGGGGAAATGGAATTCTTACCCTCCTAAATTTCATCGGAGGACTTAGATTTTGGGGTGACAGAACCTCTATTTATCCCGCATCCACCGACCCGAAAGATTCCCAGATAGTTATCCGACAAATGACCGACTGGCTAAGGGAAAGGCTTATTAGAACTTATTGGCAATTCGTAGACCAACCTTTGTCAGCAAGGCTTTTAAAAACCATACGGGACAGCGTCCAATCGGACTTAAACGGTTTGGCGGGGAGGGGAATAATCATCGGCGGACGGGTAGAGGTTCTAGAGGGGGAAAACCCGCTCCCCGACCTAATGGACGGGATAGTCCGCTTCCACATCTATTGGACTCCCTCCCCCGTAGCGAGGGAGATTGATTTCTACGTGGAATTTGACCCCGAAGGGCTAAAACAACTTTTCCAAGCTTAGGAGGTTAGGCGATGATACCTAACAGGCTTGAAAACGCAACCGTTTACGGCAAGGGAGAACGCCTTTACGGGATAGCGGATGTAGAGCTCCCCAAAATAGAATACGATGCCGACTCATTTAAACCCCTCGGCATAGCCGGAGAGCTGGAAGTTATATCCCCTGCCAATATTAAGGCTCTCTCTTTAAAGCTCAAATTCCGCACCGTTTCGGAGCAGGCTATAGAACTTCTTACCCCCGAAACCAAAGAATTGGAAATATTCGGGGCTATATCCGCTTACGATGAAAGTGCCAAAAAGAATGTTACAAGGAAAGTCCGGATATTTGCCCAAGTGTCCCCTAAGTCCCAGTCCCTCGGGAAAATAGAAGCGGGGAAAACGATGGATACCGAAGTAGAACTTTCCGCCCAATACCTCGTTGTGGAATTGGACGGGCAAAAGGTCTTTGAATTCGACCCCATTAACTGGGTTTTCGCCATAAACGGTCAGAACTACTTGCAGGACATAAAGTCGGCTTTAGGTCTTTAAAGGAGGTTAACCAATGAAGGTTATAAAACTTTCCTACCCTCCGAGTGAGGATTTAAAGGAGATAAAGATTAGACGCCCCAAGCTGAGGGACATAAAGGAGGTTATGTCCCTAAAAGATTTGGACGATTTAGATAGAGACCTCCTTCTGCTGGAAAAACTCACCGGCGTTCCCAAACAGGTATTGGAGGAACTTGATATTGCGGATTGGACTAAGCTTCAAACCGCTTTGGCGGAGATGATGGGAAACTCCGCTACCCGATAGGGGATAGGTTCCTTTTGGCTTACGTTTTCCATTTCCCCCCTTCGGAAATAGACGATTTAGACATTGAGGAGTTCAACTACTGGATGGAAAAGGCATGGGAAACCTTAACCCGGAGAGGTTCTGGAGGGAGTTTATAGAAAAGTTCTACGACAAACAAATCCGACGGGCTTTTAAAGATGTCCTCCTTTCCTTTAACCGTTTTGTCACCTTAGATGACTTTACCCGTTATGTCCTCTATAAGTTGGAGGAATACACCGATTTACCTCCCGAGGTAAAAGAACAGACCCGTAAAGTTTTGGAGGAGATTTACAAAGAAGCCCCAAAAGAGTCCGGTCTTCCAATCCATACCTCCTTTGATGTGGCGGATATAAGAGCTATCCGCTGGTTAGAGGAAATGTCCGACTTCTACCTTGGAAAGTTTTTTCAAGGGGACAAAAGACTCCGCAAAGAGGTTTTGGACTGGATAAACGACTACTACCTAAAACGGGGAAATCCTTTGGGAAGAGGAACAAAAGGTGTTAAGGAGTTCCTAAACCGCTTCGGGAAATTCCTAAAGGTCAAAACCGACTGGAAGGTCAGGCAGATAGTGGAAACTACGGTTCAATTCGCAAAATCTGCATCTACGGTGAACCAGCTCGCCAAACTTCGGATAAAGGAATACCGCTGGGACGCGGTCGGGGACAGGCTTACCTGTCCAGCTTGCAGGTCCTTAGATGGGAGGGTAATTAAAACCGAACAAGGTTTGGCGGAAATCCAAAAACTCCAAGCCAATCCTTTAGCTCTACCCCAAATACGCCCTATAGTGAACCAGCCCTTTTATGGTCCAACTTCAAATGCACCGGTGAAAACTCCCCCCGCCCATCCCCTTTGTAGGTGCAGAATAGTAGCCCATACGAGGATAAAGGAAATCCAAACTGTGGAAGTTCCCGACTTTGCCCCCTCCAATCCGACCACTGCGGAGCTATATAACCGTTTTAACAACCTTACCGCGGAGGAGAGAGGGAATAAGCTCCGAATAATGCAACAAGATGCGGAATGGGGAAGACCTCCCAAGGATGCCAAAGATAAGCATATAGAAAACTTCCTCCGTAAGGCTGTGGAAAAACACTTTAAGAAACACAAAGAGGAAGTGGGGGCTAAGGATTTGGAGGACTATAAAAGGAAGGCGAGGGAAGTTTTGGAGAAACCGGATAGGGTTTTTGTATCCTTAGTAAGAGCCCCCAATCCAAAGACCGGGAAAATAGTGGAGAATACCTATTGGCACTTTTTCAAAGGAAAGTTTTATTATGTTGGAGTCAGTGAAGATAACTACGCTATAACTACTTTTCATAGAAAAGAGGGCATTGAAGAATGGGCAAAACAGGAAGTGGAGCGGGCACAGAAGTGGAAAGGCGAAGCCGGGATTATAGAGCTCAAATAAAAGACCTTGTAGACGAGATGGATGTGATGTTAGAATGGCCTAATAAACATTTCCCTATCCTCCTCTTTGGACCCGATAATACCCTCTATTGGGAAAACAGGGATGAAATCCATAAACTTGGCGGGGATAATTTGCCTGAAGTTAAAGCATTTGAAAGAAAACTTTTAAGAAAAGCAAAAGAGTTCGGGACGGTTATTTACGACACCGAAAAGGATAGAGAGGAAAAACCCTACTCCTATTGGTGGTGGTGGTTGGACAAAATCATCAGCGGGGAATTACCTAAAGATTTACTCCCCGAACATTTGAGAGATTTAGTTTAAAACCACTCTGCGGGTATCTGTCGGCTTTCTCTGTCCTCCTCTCCGGTATCAAAGGCTTTTAAATCGTATCCCAGCTCTTTACGGGCTTCCTCTTCGGAGATGAGCCCCGCTTCGTATAGAGAGATAACCCTTTGGGCTCTGACAAGTTTGGCTTCCTCGTTTAACTTCGGGTTTAATTCCGGCGGGTCTTCGAAATCTACCGAAACTTTTTCAAATTCCAGTCCCCTTAAGGTTAGATGGAAACCTATCAGGTATTCTAAAAAGTCCGCTACAAGCAGTTGCATGTTTTTAAGTTGTTTTGTAAACTGTATATAGGCAACAGTAGCCCAAGTTTCGGTCTGTCCGGTAGAGCGTCCTAAAATGGAGGGTTGGAGTTTAGCACCCGATATGAGCCAAAGCTCTATTTGGTCTATAATTCCTTTCCCCAAATCGGAGGCGGAAATGTCCTTAAACTCCACTTTGGTGGAATCGTAGTGAACTATAACCCCTTTTTGGATTTGTTCGTTAATCCTTTCCGCTTCTTGGGAGAGAATTTCCCTTAGCCTTTTGCGGTATTCCGTGTCGGTTTCACCCGCCAATTGAGGAGGTGTGGGTATTGAAATATCCACAAACCCCAAAAGTCCGAGTTTTTTTGCGAGGTTCCTTAGTTCGACAATCACCTCCTCCTGTGTGTCTATTATGGAGAGGGCGGCTAAAAAGGGAGGTATCCCGTAAGGGCTCCCGTCCAAAGTAAGGAGTGGTTTGTAAACATAGGTGTAGGGGTTTAGCTTTATCTGCTTACTCCCTACCCACTGGTAAGGCTCCCAGCGGTCTTCCTCTTCGTTGTAGACGAACCAAACGGTAGGAACGGGAACCCTTACAACCTTTTTCACTCCCGTAAGCTCTTCATCGGGAACTATTTCGATAGATATAGCCCCGTAAAGGATTAGTTGGTTGAAAAGTTGCCTCTTTAGGTCGTCTATCCGTATTTTCCCTAAAAAGGTTTCTACCTCTTCTTTTAAACGGTCTTCCGTTGGCTCTACCCATATTTTGGCGTCGGTATTTACGAGGTCAAGGAAAATTTGATGTGCATGGGAAAGGTCGGGATTGGTTAAAACCGACCTTTCCAGCCTTAAAAGGAGTTCCCTCGGATAACGGGGGTCTATCAACTTGGCTACAAGACTACCTCCTTTAGGAGTAAAAGCGGAAACAGGTTCTATGGAAACTCTCTTTTGAGGAATTTCCTTCTTCCCTATAAGGTTTTTTAAAAAGGCGAATATTCCCATCGGTTATCCTCCTTGAAAGGACGGGCATCCGCAAACATTGGCGGAATGTAAATCTTTTGCTCCCCTTCGGATTGTTTTTGGGCATACACCGCCAGAGCGATAGCCCAGAAGCGGTCGGCGTGGCTATCCTTTGTGGAACCTTCTATACGAATATTCCCGCTCGGAGTAAGAGTTTTCCTAACAGAGTGTAAATCCTCCCTAAGGTCAGGGTCCTCGGGTATCCTTATAAGTCGGTCTTGAAACTTAATCCTCATAAGTTCGGCTAATTCCTCTTTGGTTTTAGCCGTAAAGTAAACCGGCTGGATTTTATCCCCCCACTTTTGAAACAGCTCTTCCGCTAACTGCATACCTATTCCTGTTTCGTCAATAGCCAGCCTTCGGGCAAATTGAGCGTAATGGTTAATAACCGCAAACTGTTCCTTGAAGGTTTTACCTTTTAAGATTTCCAACCTCCTTAGGTAGAGGATGTCTCCTAATTTCTCCAAAACGGCTATAACGGTTAGGTCGTTCCTACGGGCTATATCCACACCAACAAATAGGTCTCCTACTACATTATTAAGGTTATTAATAAGTATCTCCTCCTTAGGCAGTTCGCAGGCTTGTATCCACTCGTAAGGGAGAATCGCATCGAGTTGGTCTATAAACTCTACGAGATATTCAGTCCTCCAAGCGATTTCCGACTTAATGCCCGCTCTAAGTTCTTCAATGTCTATGTCCAAACCTTTTTCAACCGCTTCGTAGATGTTAAGCGAATACCTAAACCATAAAGGATTGCCTTCCGAAATGCTCCAAAGGTAGTAAAAGAGGTCGTTTTTCCCGTTCGGAGTAGAGATAGCTACAAGCTTATAATCCCTTTTACGGGTTATTACCGGAAATACGGCTCTGTATATCTCCTCCCATTGATTGCCGAAGTGCGCCGCTTCGTCCAAAATCACATCTCCCGAAAAGCCTCTAATACCTTCGGGATTAGCGGGAAGCGCGATTATTTGAGAGCCGTTAGGGAATACAACCTCTAACTTTTTAAGCTCCGCATCCTCAAAGAACTTAATCCCCGTTAAACGGAGAGCCTTTACGTGGATTTTGACCTTATCCACAAAAAGTTTGGACTGTCTTTCGGTAGGTGAAACCACCACTATAGTGTGGTTCGGTTTTTCCATAGCCCTAACGGTAGCCCAATAGGAAACCACGAAGGATTTCCCACTCTGCCTTGCCATTTTGATGACGCTATATTTGTGAGTTTCAATCCCCCTAACGATTTCCTGCTGATAGGGGAGCAAAACCGGTCTAAGCGCCGTAGATTTGGCGGATTTTCTCGATGATTTCGGCATCCACTTTGCCCTCCTGTGCTCCCTTTTCCAAAACCTCTAAGGCTTTCTTCTCTCTTTCTTCCCTAACCTTTTGTAAGTCGCTAAGGGTTTTGGAGAGTCTTTGAACCGCAAGGATAAGCTCCTCGGGAGTTTCAAAGTCCATAGCCTCTATGTCCTTGACGAACTTAAACAGGCGGTTGGCTAAGATGGTAGCTATCCCTTCCATTACATTAGTTGCGGGATTTTCCTTTAAGGTATCAATCAACGCCTTGGTTTCTTCGTAAATCTTCTTAAATTCTTCGGCGGTTTCGGCGTAGGACTTATAGGCACGATGTATTGCGCTTTTGCTTATGTCGTAGCCCTCTGCGCGAAGAATGGATTCTATTTCCCGGAAATTTTTCTTCTTCGTTTCATATAGGTAAACAATACGGTTTATGAGGTCGTAAAGTTGCGCCTTCTTCCTACGGGGCATCAGTCCTCCTCCTCCGGGAGGATTATTCCGTCATCGGAAATAGTTCCCTCTAAAAGGTCTATGCCCTTTGCGGTCGCTTTATAGAAAACGAGTTTTTTGCGCCTATAGACGGGATGCCGTTTTTCCTTACGCTCTATATAGCCTTTATCTACCAGGTAGGCCAAAGCCTGCCGTATGTTCCTATCCCTATAATATTGGTAAAAAGTCCCAATTACATTTAGCTCTTCCACTTCTTGGGGGTAAACTTTTCGGAGAAAATCAAGGATAAACCCTCTAAGTTCTTTCATTATCATTCCCCCTTTTGGTTTCCTTAAGGAAAGCGGTTAAGGTTGCGTCTTTTAAGGCGTTTGCCAAGGCGAGAATTAGGCGCTCTATCTTGTCGTCGAGGCGGTTAATTTCGGTTCTCCACCCCGAAATATCCCTGTAATACTCTTTGTGGGAAACCGTATCATCTTTAAGCGCATCCAACTTGGTTTCTATCTTTTCTAATTTCTTTTCTTGGCGATATACGAAAAAAGCCATAACCGCAATAATTGCTACCCATCCGCCTTCCTGAATGACCTTAAAGAGTGCTACGTATTCCATTTATTCCTCCCTTAAAAGCTCCAAAAACCGGCTTAGGGGAACAACCACCAGCGGCTCTTTCCTGTCCGCCTTAATAACCAAAAAGTCCGCTCCCTCAAAGAGGTCATAGATTCCATAGCGTTTGCGGGCTTTGACCTGCACCGAACCAAGACCTTCTATGTAGAGGTCTCCCTTTCCGTGAGAACCTGCGCTTCTAACAACCTCAAAGCCGGCCTCCTTAAAGCGGTGATAAATCTCCCTTTCAACTCTATAACCTTTCCGGTAGTTTTGATTAGGCATTAATCCCTTCTTTTGGGAGATATACATTCCAAAGGCAAGGACTGTCCTGGAGAGGGGAAAGGAGCAACTGAAGGTTTAAACTCTATGTTCACCCTCGGGATAGAGATAACATCTAATCTAAACAGGAAAACCTTTAGCGCTCTGAAAACCCTTGAGGATAAACTCACCTCCGCCACTAAAGAGGGATTAAAACTCTCCTCCGCTCTAAAGGAGATAGAGGTTTGGAAAATCCCTAAAGTGGAACCCTTAAAACTGGTGGATAACTACGAGGGATTTGTAAGCTATACGAAAACCGTCCATAAGCTCACAAAGGAACTAAAACAACTCCAAAAAGAGGGAAAACAAAACACCGAAGAGTTTAAAAAGCTCCGAGCTACCCTTAAAAGGCTCGGTATAGATACGGAAAACTTAGAGGGTGAGATTTCTTCCCTCGCCTATGCGCTGGAAAAACTCCGCCAAAGAGCCCATATAAAGGTTAAGCTGGAGAGCAATATAGCGAAGTTTAAAGAGGAGCTATCCAATTGGCACGCAACCGTAGCCACCGCTATGACCCTTGCGGTTCCCATTAAAGTGGGTGCTGATTTTGAAGCCCAAATAGTAAGGGTTAAAGCCCTTGCGGGAGCTACCGCGGAGCAGTTCGAAAGGTTAAAAGCCAAAGCCCTTGAGCTGGGAAGTAGCACCAAATATTCCGCCTCCCAAGTCGCAGAGGCAATGGAATACATGGTAATGGCGGGAATGAAGGTTAATCAGATTCTCGTTTCCGCCAAGGATGTTTTAAACCTCGCAACCGTAGGAAACTTAGACCTCGCCAGGGCTTCCGACATAGCAACCAACATCATGAGTGGCTTCGGATTGAAGGCTTCCGAACTCTCACATGTAGTGGACGTAATGGCAAAGGTAATAACCACATCCAATACAACCGTAGAAAGTCTCGGGGAAACGATGAAATATGTCGCTCCCGTTGCTTCCCAGCTCGGAGTATCCCTTGAGGAAGTATCCGCTATGGCGGGATTACTCGGAAATGTGGGAATCCAAGGCTCTATGGCGGGAACCACCCTAAGGGCTATGATGCTCCGTCTCTCCGCGCCGACGGGAGAGGCGGCACAGGCTTTAGCCGCTTTGGGAATCCAAACTACCGATGCGATGGGTAGATTAAAACCTCTCCCGGTATTGCTCAAGGAAATCGCTAAAGCGCTAAAAGCCCTCCCTCAAGCGCAACAGATGGAATACCTAAAAGCGATATTTGGGGAAGAGCCCGCCGCCGGTGTAGCCGCCCTTTTAAAAGCCGCCGACACCGGAGAGCTGGACAAATACCTCAAAGAGGTTAAAAACGCCAAAGGTGCCGCCGCGAAGATGGTGGAGGAGATGAACTCCACCCTTACCGCAAAATGGCAGGGGCTTTTATCCGCTCTGGAAACTCTGATGATTGAAGTTTTTGAACCTATGAAGCCTTACCTTAAAGCCTTCATAGAGGGACTGACCGTAGCGGTAAGAACTCTTACGGTGATTTTAAAACCCATAATGCCAATTTTGGCCCCCATCTTATTGGGGTTAGGTTCCTTCCTTATCGTTTCCAAATTGGTAACCTTAGGGATTTTGGCATTTAGAATAGCAACACTTTCTTTAAATTCCACTCTCCTACTATCCGCCGCCCGCTTAGCCCTCTTTAGGGGAGCCCTTTTATCCCTAAACTTTTCGGGAATTATAGGAGGCATTAGAGGGTTCATAGCTTCGCTGTTTACGCTCGGAAATGCCTCCACCTTTGCGGTTGGAAGGATGGCACTCCTAAGGGGGGCAAGCTCCCTCCTTATGGGAGGCTTTAGGCTCCTTATGGGATTAAATCCTTTTGGCTTGGTAATATTGGGAGCTACGACTTTATTGCCTATGCTTTGGAAACTTATAGGAGGCTGGGAAGGGATAAAACACGCCTTGGGAAAGGTTAAAGAATTTGCCGGCAAAGTTTGGGAAGGAATAAAAGCCGGGGCAAAAGCGGTATGGGAAGGAGTGAAAACAGTCGGAGGGTGGCTGAAAGATAAACTCGTGGCCGGTTTTAAAACCGCCGTAAAAGGAGCTAAAGAGTTTGTAAACGCCTATATAAATGCTTGGAAAACTATAGGACAATACACATTAAAAGCGGTAAGCTGGATTTGGGATAAAGTTAAGTCTTTCGCCAAAGGGTTAGCCGATACCCTTAAGGGAGTCGTCCACAGAACCTTAAGCTTCGCCAAAGCGGTAAAGGATAAAGCGGCAGGCGTAGCCAAAAGCGTAAAAGAGAAAATTACCGGCGGTTGGAACGCCATCAAATCCTTTTTCGGGTTCGGCACCAAAAAGGAAACCCACAAGGAGGTTGTAAAAACCACAGCCCAAACCCATAGGGAGTATAGAGAACTTATTACCCACGAAGGAGGAAAAACCTTTAAAGTCCAAATAGGCTCCATTACCGTGAACATTTCCGCCGCCGATATTAAAGAAGGTTTGGGAGAACTAAAAGACAGAATCCGACAAATCGTGGAAGAGGCTATAGAGGAAGCACTGGAAAGGAAGGAAAGAGAGTTAAAGCTTCAAATGGGATACTAAGCAGTCCTTGAGTTTAGACCGTCCTATCTCCATTCTCCCCTTTTAAATGCCCCGTTTGGTGGAAAGGTTTTCGGACTACACCCTAAATAGCGACGATAAATATTACACCCTAAAGGTTAGGGCGATAACCTCTCCTAAACGCATAGAGAGGCTTTACGGAACCCTTTTAATCCTCCCCGAGGAGCTTCAGAGATCCTACAAAACCCTTGAGGGGAAACCGGTTTTAAAGGACCACAATGCGAGTGTTGACAATGTAATAGGTAAGGTAATCCAAGCGGAGTTTAGGGATAACGCCATTTACGCAACTCTTCAAATTCTCAAAGAAGGGAATGAAAACCTTATAAGAAAGATAGAAGATGGTCTCCTAAATGCCGTTTCGGTCGGTTTTACGAGAAAACTCGTTTGGGATGAAAAGGAGAACGCCTATCTTGCAAAGGATATAACCTTTAACGAAATTTCTCTCGTAGTTTTCCCTGCGGACCCTGACGCGACCATATTGAACGAGGAGGGAGAGGACCTTTTCTCCGAGGCTATAGCCTGGATACACGACCCGGCAAAGAGGAAAAAGGCTCCCTCCGACTACTTCTTAGACCCTTCCTCCCGTAAATACCCGTGGAAAACTTGGGGCGGAAAACCTTCCTGTGAACTTTTAAGGAGAGCTATTTCCCTTTCCGCCCTTCACGGGCATAGGCAAATTTACGACAGGGCTAAAGCCCTATACGAGCGTTTTTGTAAGAAGGAAAAACAAAGCGGAGGTGTAGATATGGAGCAACTGGAAGCCTTGCAAAAACAGGTGGAGGAACTCCAAAAGCAGCTGGAAGTCCTCAAAATGGAAAACGAATCCCTTAAAGAACTGGCGGAAGCTGGGAAAGCCTACATAGAAAAGCTGAAAACCGAAACCAAGAAATTTGTAAAGCTCCTCTTCGGCGAAAAGTCCGCGATGCTAACGCTCATAGACGGGCTAAACGATGTAAAACAGCTGGAGGCTATGCACGAGGAGTATTCCCGCCTTGCAAAGGAAAGGTTTAAGCCTTCCGCCAAAGAGACCTTTGAGCCTAAGAAGGAGGAAGAGGGAGAACTGACCCCCGAAAAGCTCGCCAATATGACCTTTGAGGAACTTTTAAAGCTACGCGAAAAGTTTTTGGAGGTGTAAGCGATGCCGGTAGTTAATCAGTCCACAAACCCCGAACTTTTCCCGCTTTATTACGAGAAAAAGGCGCTGGAATATGTGAAAGCCAACCTCGTAGCCACCAAATACGGACAACTCTTCAGAATGCCCCGCAATGCCGGTAGGACAGCGGTATTTACCAGATTTGACCCCTTGCCGGTGAACACCACTCCTCTGACCAACCAGCCTACGCCTGCCGAAGGAGCATCTATTGCAACCCGCCAAGTGCAGGCTACTATAGAGGAATACGGGAACTATATCGACCTGGATACCTTTACCGATATAACCTCTTTCGTTCCTCTGGTAGACCAAGCTACCGACCTATTGGCTTACAACGCACAACAAACCATAGACGCGGTGGCAATGAAAGAGCTCCTCGGCGGAACCAATGTCCTCTATGCGGGCGGAGCTTCTGCCAGAGAGGAACTGACCGGCGATAAACCTCTAACCAAAGCGGAGATTAGGAAAGCGGTTAGGCGACTAAAGAGGAAGAACATCCCCACCTTTGAGGACGGCTATTACGTTTGCCTAATTCACCCCGATAAACTAACGGAGCTCTTTACCGACCAGGAGCTAATCTCTTTAGCCTTCACTAAAAAGGACGCTTTTGAAACGGGCGTTGTAGGGGTCTTTGCCGGGGTGAAATTCGTAGAAACCACACAGCTTCCTATTTTGGAAATAACTGACGCGAACGGTAAAACCCACCCCGTATACCAGACCCTGATTTTCGGAAAGAACGCTTACGGAGTGGTTCAAATAGACGGGAATACCTTCCAACTGGTATATACCAACACCGACAAGCTCGGAAGGGTTAAAACCATAGGTTGGACTGCTTACTTTGCAGCCAAACGCCTTATGGAAGACGCAATAGTGAGGATAGAGTCCAACTGATGGTTACCTTAGACCTTTTCCTTTCCCGGTTTAACCTTAACGGTGTCTTGGCTATAGATGACAACCTCTTTGAGTCTCTAAAAGGTGTAGCTCTAAAAAGGTGGGAAAACATTTTCGGGAATCCCTACCCTGCGGAGGCTACGGAACTGGATAAGGAAATCCTCCTCCATTTAATCCTCATAGAGGTTCTGAAGACCTTTAACTACCTGCTTTCGGAAAACTCCCAGAGGTTTTCCATCAACAAAGTATCGGAACATGTGGAGAGACTAATATGGCTAAAAAGGAATTCAGAGACCCAAACGAGCTAATTATTGCAATTCTTAACTCCCTTTACGAGCTGGAGTTTCTACTTTTGGGGCGCATCGGGGAGGAAGGAAGAAACATTTTGAGCCTCCTATTCAAGTCGGAAGGTAGGTATTTAGGTGTTAATTGGAAACCTTTAAAACCGGAATACTTGCGCTGGAAAATTAAGAAGGGTTTCTCCGAAAAGAAACTCCACAAAACCACAACCCTTGCAAGGAGTTTCACCTACCAAATAGGTAAAAACAAGGTGGTAATCGGAACCAACGTCAAAAGCGACAGAAACGGCTTCCCCTACCCCGCCGCTATGGAATTCGGGACCCGAAGGGGAGTCCCCGCCCGCCCATTTATGGCTCCTACCAAAGCGGAGTTGGAAAGGAGACTCCCCGCCATAGCGAAGCAAGTTTTTAAAGAACTAATGGGGGACTGAGAATGTTTCCCGAGGTAGAAGAAACTATAGTTAACGCCCTTAGGGAGGAGTTTCAAAGCAACCTCTTTTTAAAACCCTCAATGATAGTTCCCTCTAAATACCAAAAGGAGGATGTAGAAAATCCTCCCGCTACAATGCCCGCCATAAGGGTAATCTTTTCCGAGGCAAACCCGCGGGATTATGCCGAAATAGAAGGAGATTACTACGCCGGAGAACTTACCTATTTGGTGCTCTTTTTCTTTCGGAATTTCCAACTCGGGAACGGGCATATTTATGGTTACCTCCAAAGGATAGTTGGCAGGCTCAAAAATCTTGAAACGCCAAGAGGTAGAGTCTCCCTCGGGAGGTTGCAGTTGATAGGAGGAGACGGATTTTATGTTTACAGTCTGGAGGTCAAAATCCCCGCTTTTCTTTAACGGTCCTTGCGTTTAAACCGCCTTCTTTATAGCTTCCCTTTTGATGACCTATACAGCCCTTGCGGGGGAGACTTGGGATATTGTAGCTCTTAAGGTTTGGGGAAGCGAAAAACTCTGCCACCTCCTTATGGGAGCTAACCCTCACCTTTTAGATAAAGCCATCTTTAAAGGTGGAGAGCTTTTAACAATTCCCGACCTTCCCGAAAAGTCCCAAACTCCACCTTCCGCCCCTTGGAGGGAGTGAATGCAGGTTAAAACACCCTTTGTGGAAGTGTTTATAAACTCCAAAGATGTTAAAGACCTTTCCCCGTTCCTTATGGAGGTGGAATACACCGACAACCTTCAATTGGTGGATACCGTTCGGATAACCCTTGACGATAAAGATAGGAGATTTATAACCGCTTGGTTCATTAAACCCACCGAATCCGTAGAGATTAAGATGGGATACCTTAACGGGGAAAGTTTAAACTGCGGGCTTTTCTACATCACGGAAATAGAAGTTTCGGGACCTCCACAAAGGGTGGTTTGGCGCGGACAGAGTTCCCCCGTAGGAGGAACCGATTTCTTCAGGATTAAACGCTCGAGGGTTTGGGAAAACGTTACAATCTCCCAAGTGGTTTCCCAAATAGCGGAAGAAAACGACTTACAGCCTTATATAGATATTAAAGAGGACATACCCATAAAACGGTTGGAGCAAAACAACATTACCGACTACCAATTTCTCCAAAACCTTGCGGGAAAATACGGCTACAACTTTAAGCGTTTTAAGGAAAAACTTGTTTGGCTGGAGTGGGGGCAACTGTGGGAAGCTGCACCTATACTTACGCTTACTCCCAAAGACCTAATCCGCTGGAGGATAAAAGACCGCCCGCGGGAAATGTATAAAGAAGCCGTTTTTGAATACTACGACCCAAAAGAGAAACGAACCAAAACCTACCGCTGTAAGGACCCGAATATAAATTGGGGAAGTATCTACAAATCCAAAGAGCGGATAGATAGCCTAACCGAAGCCAAAAAAAGATGTGAAACCGTTTTAAGGGTTAAAAACAACGCCCAAATCAATCCGGTTATTACCTTAGAGGGCAATCCAAAACTGGTTGCGGGCGTGAACATCCTCCTAAAGGATTTCGGAATTTACGACGGCAAATATTCGGTTAAAAAGGCTACCCACAAAATAGGAAGAGAGGGATACCTAACAACTTTAGAACTCACGAGGGTTCCGACATGATAGAACTTTTAAAGGAGCTTCAAGAGAGAATTGCTATTTTAGAGGAGAGGCTAAATAACCTCGTTAAAGTCGGAAGGATTGTTGCCGTTAATCCCCAAAAGGCAACCGCACGCGTGGAATTTGAAGATAGGGATAAAACCGTAAGCTGGGAAATCCCCATTTTGCATAACCACACCTATAAGGACAAAACCTATTGGATGCCCCGTATAGGGGAACTCGTTTATGTGATAACACCCTCCCTCGGAGAGGGATTAGGAGTTATCATCGGCAGTTCCTATAACTCCCAAGACCCTCCGCCGGAAAGCGACGGAAATATCGTAAAGATACTCTTTGAGGATGGAACCACGATTCAATACGATAAAGGGAACCACAAACTTTATATCCACTCGGTAGGGGATATAGAAATAGTCTCCGACACCCATATAGTGTTGAAAGCTCCCAGGATTGACCTAAACCCATAGGGGGATTAAGAATGCCTGCCGTAGTCCGTCTCGGCGATGCCGAAAGCCACGCCTGCCATACCACATCGGCAAGCCCCAATGTTTTCGTTAACTCCATTCCGGTATGTAGGGTGGGCGACAGCGTATGTTGTGGTCTGTCTTATCCGCCGCATCCACAACCGGGTGTAATAGTCCAAGGTTCTCCAACAGTTTTTGTAAACGGGAGAGCTGTAGCTTGCTTAGGAGATGCTACAGTTCACGGGTGCGGCGGTGGAAATTTGGTCGGTGCCAGTCCTAACGTTTTCGCCGACGGAGGCTAACCTATGTGGGGAAGCTGGGGAAATTTGGTCTTTGAACTCGTTAAAACTCCCACCGAATTTTCCGAAACACAAGGTTTGGATTTAAAAGAACAACCCATATTTGGAAAAAAGAGGAAAATCCACTTTGTGGGGCATAGAAACAAAACCGTAAACGCAACTATAAAGGTTTATAAAAGCGACTGGATACCTTCGGTAGAAGATTACTTGAAAACTTTGGAGGAGAAACTCCAAACCAAAGAGGTAAACCCGCTAATAGTGGGAGATAGAAATCTCGGTAACTTTGCCCTGTCGGATTTAGAAGTGAAGTATTTGCAAACCGATAAATTCGGGAAGCTCGTTTCCGCAGAGATAAGCCTTACATTCAAGGAGGTTCCTGATGGAGCTTTGGGTTGACAACGTAGCTAAACCTCTAAAACTCGGGCTTACCGGAATAGAGGAAATAGCCCAAAATATCCGCTTAATCCTATCAACTCCGAAAGGTAGCATTCCGTTAGACCGGAATTTCGGCATAAACTGGGATTTGATTGACAAATCATTTCCCGCTACAATACAGCTACTAAAGGCGGAAGTAGTAAAAGCTGTAGAAACCTACGAGCCGAGAGTAAAGGTAAAGGAAGTAAAGGTAAAAGACGCTACCCCCGACGGGCGACTCAGTATCGGCGTATTAGTGGACATTTTAAACGAGGTATAGAGGATGCACAAATTAAAGTTTTATACCCCTGCCGAGGTTCGTCGAATTTTTGGAGTGTCGAGAACTACTGTATACAGGTGGATTGAAGAAGGCTTATTAAGAGCTGTAGAAATCCCAAACCCCGATAAAGGGAACCCTCCTTTCGTTTATAGAATCCCGGAAGAAGCTTTAATAGAATTCATAGAAAACAATATTACTGTAGGGCAACTTAAAATCCTCGTTCAAAATAAGTCCCTGCTTAGGCAGGCTTTAAAGAAAGGCGATATTAAAAAGGTTTTAGAGCTTTTAACTACCTTGATTTAAAGAGCCTGTCCTTGAGTTTGGACTGTAGCCTTGAGACTTTCTCTTTTTGATGTTCATAAACCTCTCCGCCGAGCAGGTAGAGAAAGAAACTATACAGACCGTAGAAAATCTTCTGGGGAAAAAACTTTACCCCGCATCAGCGGAGAGGCTCTTTACGGAAAGTTTCGTTGTAGAACTGCTTAGAATTATTGCCCTGTTTAACTATTACGCAAAACAAAACCTCCTCCGCTACGCGGAAGGGGAATATTTAGACGCCATAGCCGAACTTTACGGGGTTCAAAGACTCCCGGCAAAGCCGGCTATTACTACTTTGAGGTTCTACATAGAAGAACCCCTTCCCTTTGATGTGGTTATTCCCGCTGGGACAAGAGCTACCTCCGACGGAAACCTAATGTTCAAAACCACCGAGGAGGGTAAAATCCCCGCAGGTTCCACCTATGTGGATATCCCCGCAGAGTGCGAAACACCCGGAGAGGTCGGGAACGGATACCTACCCGGACAGATTAACCAACTCGTAGACCCTGTTCCCTATGTGGTAAAAGTTGAAAACATCACGACCTCTTTAGGGGGCTCCGATGTAGAATCCGACGACCGGTTTAGGGAGAGAATTCGTTTATCCCTTGAGAGATTCTCCACCGCGGGACCCCGTTTAGCCTACGAATATTGGGTTAAAACCGCCCATCAGGACATTTCCGATGTCTCCGTTTACAGCCCCTCGGAGGGAGTAGTAAAAGTTCACTTTTTGGTTAAAAACGGAGAACTCCCTTCGGAGGATATGATTCAGTTAGTTCAGGACTTCCTCAATGGGGACAAAATCCGCCCCTTAACGGACTTGGTGATAGTAAAGCCTCCCGAAGTGGTAAGCTATAGTGTAAAACTCACCTATTGGATACATAGGAAAGATACACCCTTGGTTTCTTCTATCCAAGAAAAAGTCCAAAAAGCGGTTAATGACTTTGTGGCCTGGACAGGTTCCAAAATCGGTAGAGACATCCTCCCCGAGGAGCTCATTCGCAGGGTTAAAGAGGCAGGGGCTTATAGGGTAAAGGTAGAGGCTCCCACCTACACCGAAATCTCCCAATCCCAAGTGGCTAAGGCTTCCTCTGTGGAGATTAACTACGGAGGTCTGGTAGATGATTAAAAAGCTCCTCCCGCCGAGTTTAAATACGGAATCGTTTAAGGAAATAGCAGAAGGTTTAGATACTCAACTCCAAAAGGTCTGGGAGGAGCTTATCAATGTAGTCATTTACCCCCGCATAAACGAGATAGAAGACGAAAAACTTTTGGATTTATTAGGCTGGCAGTTCCACATAGAGGGATGGGAACTTGCCCGCACGATAGAGGATAAAAGAAGGCTCATAAAGTCCGCTATAGAACTACATAGGTATAAAGGAACCAAATATGCCCTCTTAAAGGTTTTAGAGGCTTTAGACTTAGAGGGGCAGGTTAAAGAGTGGTTTGAGTATGGAGGGGAGCCCTATAGGTTCAAGGTTTATGTCTCTTCCATTCCTTCAGAGGAGCTATGGGAAAAGTTAATACACCTAATTAACGAATACAAAAACGAAAGGTCGTGGCTGGATGCTATAGGTATCCATTCCGAAAGCCATTCCACTATTTACATCGGCACTGCTTTAAAAACCGGAAAACACTACACGATAGGTTTAAGAATTTCTCCCAGGGTAGAACCCCTAAACCTCTACACCGCAGGGGTTATACGGAAAGCTTCCAAAACCACTATAGTGGTTCACACTCCCAAAGTAGAACCCCGACCGGGAACGGTTTATTTCGGTTCCGCTGTTAGAGTCGCAAAAAGAACCGTTATTTACCCCGCTTAAGGGAGGTAACTTATGGCTAACTTTAATGGGACTATACTTACCACCCAAGGTAGAAACCTACTCGCTAAAGCCCTTGCGGGGGCGGAACTCCAATTTACCAAAATCCAATTAGGAGATGGTATTTGGGATGAAAATACCAACCCCGAAGAGCTCACCTCTTTAGTTTCTCCAAAAATAGACCTTCCTATTAATGAACTCAAAATAGTTGGGGACGGAACCGCACGCATTAGAGCGGTTCTCACTAATACCGGTCTCCAAGAAGGTTTCTTTACCCGCGAATTGGGAATATTTGCCAAAGACCCCGAAACCGGAGAGGAAATACTTTACTCCGTTAGCTATGCTTCCAACCCCGATTATATCCCTGCGGATGGGGTTACAAAAATAGAGGATGTTATAGATGTTTATACCGTTATAGCCAATGCCCAAAATGTAACCGCGGTTATCTCCGATACGGTGGTAATAGCCACTAAACAGGATATAAAACAGCACAACACCTCCGCAGACGCGCACCCGGATATTAGACAGGCTATACAAGATGCTACAGGAAATCTATCGCAGGAAATAGATGCCAAAGTAGAAGCTCACAATCAGGATACGAATGCGCACATGGATATTAGAAATACCATTTCAACTTTACAAAAAAACCCCTTCGTAATACCTTATAGCCGACTCCAAATTGGTAGTGCGAAACCAGCAACTCCACAACTTTTTGACTCTTTTTATGACACCACAACAAACACTCTATTTTTATGGGACGGGCAACAGTGGATTGAAATAGATTGGGTTTCTATTGTTCAAAATAGCCCAGAGTTTAGGAGTGGAAAGTTACGTATTACAAATGGAATTTTGGAAATATCAAATGATGGGACTAACTGGTATCAAGTTATCCCAACTATCGGAGCAACTGTTGAACTATTGACGAATGGATATACTGTTTTCTTACTCCCCGGACAAACTTTTGTTGGGCGGAATACAGATACTATCCCTATTGCGGCTGTTGAAGACAGTCAATTTGAAGGAACTTACTACTACCCCCCTCCTTCCCCCGGCAACCTCTGGTTTGGTATTATCCCATCTGGGATAAATATTTCCGATGGCTATGGTGCTTATGTAGCTGGTAGTTCTGGAAAAGCAAGTGGAAACTCCACCTCTAATCGCACATTTATCCCCCTAATAGAACAATCGGGAACTGTTAGCACATGTGACAACTGGGCTCATTTCTCTATCTCAATATCTAATGGTGTTATGGCAACCACTTCCGTTGGGCACGGAGAATGCGGGGCAGTTGTAACTGCAAACATCGGACACGGCACCTACCCTTCAAACGGTTATTTCATTGGTAAATGGTGTTATGAGGGTAATCCACAGGTTGTTTCCCTTTTTTCCATTAGGAGGGTGGCGTAATGATTGTTTATTGTTGGGTTATAGATGGAAAGCCTTTTAAAAGCATTGATAAGCATTTGGTTCCGAAAGGGATTGAACCCCAAGAATTTGAAACTGAAAATCCAAGCGATATTATCTATGACCCCCAAGCTGGGCAATGGAGAATAAAAACCGAGGCAGAAAAGCTGCGGGCACACAAAGAGAGAGCAATAAAAGAAATAGACGACAAAGCTCAAGAGTATATCAATAAAACATTTAAAAGTCTTGACTGGGGAGATGACGAAGCAGATGCCTTAACAAGTATCGGAAACACCACAGATG
>Ga0256831_1000417_pt1 | contig 22022 bp, 35 predicted proteins | sample 132544metaG_FD_189087 | JGI IMG/M metagenome (GOLD analysis project Ga0256831, IMG submission 189087) | Hydrothermal vent microbial communities from Lau Basin, Pacific Ocean - 132-544 | ecosystem: Environmental > Aquatic > Marine > Hydrothermal vents | place: Pacific Ocean: Lau Basin | collected... | reverse complement strand
CCTTCTCCACCAAGTATACCTTAACCCCCGAATTCGCCAGTAAAAGCGATGCGGTTATCCCAGCTATCCCTCCCCCTATAACCAAAACTCTCGGATTTATCCTTACCCTCCTCACCTCCAGCTCCTCGTGCAACTTTACCCTCTCCACCGCAGATTTTAGATAGGCTTTCGCCTTCTCCGTAGCTTTAATTCTGTCTTCGTGAACCCAAGAACACTGCTCCCTTATGTTCGCTATTTGAAGGAGAAAGGGATTTAAACCAGCATCGCTAATTGCCTTTCTAAACGTTTTCTCGTGCAGATTTGGTGAGCAGGCACAGACCACAACCCTATCAAGCTTGAGTTCTCTCACGTCTCTCTTTATCAGTTCCTGCCCCTGACTTGAGCACATGAACCTGTAATCCCTCGCAACTACGACTCCATCCAACCTCTTCGCAAACTCCACAAGCTCTTTAACATCTAAAACTCCAGCGATGTTTAAACCGCAGTGACAGATGTAAACCCCTATCCTCATCCTCGCACCGTTAAAAATAGGGTTATGTGGACTTTAAAATTCTCTCCCAAACCCTATCGACTTCCTCCTGTATCTTGGAAATTATATCGTCGCTCAAATGCCTAAACCTCCTCTGAGCTTTGAGGTATTCGACAACGGGCTTTCTCTTGGTTGGGATGTAGTTTATCTTTTCGACTCCGTTTTCTATCTCGTATAGTATCCACATTCCAGTATCCACTGCGAGTTTACCCAACTCTATGCTCTTCGAAGAGTCGAAACCCCATCCGGTTGGACAGGGAGTTAAAACGTGTATGTAGGACGGACCTTCAACGCTCAAAGCCTTTTTGACCTTCTCTACGTAGTCCATAGGATATCCAACGCTTGCGGTGGCTACGTATGGAACGTTGTGGCTTGCAACTATGTGTGGCATGTCCTTCTTGGGCCTATCCTCACCGAAACTCAACTTACCAGCTGGAGAGGTCGTGGTTACCGCTCCGAAGGGTGTCGCTCCACTCCTCTGAACTCCCGTGTTCATGTAAGCCTCGTTGTCGTAGCAGATGTATGTGATGTTCTCCCCCCTCTCCAACGCACCGCTCAAAGCCTGCAGACCTATGTCAACAGTTCCTCCATCCCCTCCAATAACCAAAACCTTCGTCTTCTTACCCAACACCTTCAAAGCCCTCCAAACACCGCTCGCAACAGCACCCGCATTCTCAAATGCTACGTGAATGTAAGGGACCTTCCAAGACGTTTCTGGATATGGAGTGGTAACGACCTCCATGCAACCCGTCGGCTGAACGACTATAACGTCCCTTCCAGATGCTTTGAGGGCCAACCTCACCGCAATTATTGCACCACACCCAGAACACGCTCTGTGACCGTAAGATAATAGCTCCTCATCCGGTAAGTTGTTTACGGCCAGCTTGAATTCGAAACACCTCGAAGCACTCAGCTTCGCTCCGCACTCCTTACACCTAACGAAGAGCACATTATCACCTCCTGAACCAATCCCTAACACCTATCCAAACCACATCTGGAACTTCCTTAACCCTCGCTTCGTAACACATCTCGTAGGCCTTCTCTATATCCCAGTATGGTATGTCTCTACCTCCCAAACCCGCAACGAACCCTATCACCTTCGCGTTCGACTTTCCGTAGAGGGCGGATCGCACGTCGTGGAAGAGTGCTCCTCCTCCAAAACCGAAGCAGTTGTCCTTCTCTATAACGCCTATAACTTCGAAGTCCTTCAAAGCCCTAACGATCTCGTCCTTCGGGAAAGGACGATAAAGCCTCACCCTCACGAGTCCGACGTTCTTACCCTTCTCCCTCATCCTGTCCACCACATCCTTTATCGTTCCCGCAAGGGAGCCCATAGTGACGAGAACTACGTCGGCGTCGTCCGTTCCGTATTCCTCAATCAAACCGTATCTCCTTCCGAAAATTTCACCGAACTTCTCATCTTCATCCTTCAAAACCCTTTTAGCTTCGTTCATGGCCTCATCCTGAACGAGCTTGAACTCCATGTAGTAGTTAGGATCCGCTATCGGCCCTATCGTTACGGGATTTTCGGGGTCGAGTTTTATCGGCGGATCGTATTCTGGCAGGTAGTCGTCAACCAACCTCTGATCGGGAATGTCAACTGGCTCGTAGGTGTGCGTAAGAACGAATCCGTCCATGCAGACCATGAAGGGCAGAAGAACCTTTTCGGCAACCTTGTAAGCTTGAATAACGGAATCCAAAGCCTCCTGATTTGTCTCAACGTAAACCTGAATCCATCCACAATCCCTAACAGCGGTGCTGTCGGACTGGTCATTCCAAATACTTATGGGAGCACTCAGAGCTCTGTTTGCGTTCACCATGACTATCGGCAGTCTCAAACCGCTCGCTATGAACAGAACTTCGAACATCAGGGCCAAGCCTTGGGACGAAGTTGCTGTAAATGTCCTCACTCCAGTTGCACTCGCACCGACGCAAACGCTCAGAGCGGAGTGTTCGGATTCAACTCTAACGAACTCCGCATCCAACTCGCCGTTGGCAACGAACTCCGCGAGATACTCCACTATGTGTGTTTGGGGGGTTATGGGATAAGCGGAAATAACCTTGGCTCTGCACAACTTGACCGCTTCGGCAACCGCTCTACTTCCCTCAACGATGTCCCTCATTTTACCACCTCACTTCTCCTCCAAAACCATCTCTATGGCGTTTGCGGGGCACTCGTTCGCACATATCCCACAACCCTTGCAGTAATCGTAGTTCGGTTGGAAGAATCCCTCTCTCCTAACGACGCAACCTTCTGGACAAACCAACCAGCAAGTTCCACATTTGATGCACCTGTCGTGATCGTAAATAGGCTTGAAAGTTCTCCATCCCCCCGTCTTGTTGACGTCGCTGTAAACCATCTTCTTGAAAAAGTTCAGGTAACTCTCCAAAACCATCATATCACCTCCTTAGAGATTTCGTAAGCGGTTTCGACCGCTTTAACGTTTACTTCAGCAATCTTAGGAGGTAACCTCTTTCTAACCGCCTTAACGAGAGACTCCAAGCTGAACTCCTTCGTAATTCCCGCAAAGGCTCCAAGCATGACCGTGTTCACTATTGGTCTCTTTAAAATTTCCAAGGCTATTTTGGTGGCGTCCACGGTGTAAACCCTCGCCTTCGTGTTCAGGTTCAACTCCTCGGGATCCTTTTCCGTGTTCACTATTATCGCTCCATCATCCTTCAAACCCCTCGTAACGTCCACAACGCCTATGAGTGTTGAATCCTGGACTATGACGTAGTCGGGCTCGTAAATCTGACACCTCGTTCTTATGAAACTGTCACCTATCCTTGCAAAGGCGGTAACGGGTGCACCCCTCCTCTCAACACCGAAGCTTGGAAAGGCTTGAGAGTATTTGCCTTCGTAAAAGGCAGCTATCGCCAAAATTTCAGCTGCAGTAACGCTTCCCTGTCCGCCCCTACCGTGAATTCTAATCTCCTTCATGGTATCACCCCAGATAAGGCAAAAGGGTTGCGTAGCTGTAAACCGAACCTGAAGAGGAGATTATCTCGCTTCTACTCTTACACTCCCTAACGATCGGTCTCCAGTTCTCGTGTGACACCAAAACTGCGGAGTCTATGATACCCTTCTCCAAAGCGTAAACGAGCAAGGTGGTAACAACTCCTCCATCCTGTCCCCTAATTCCTATCTTGCTTCTGGCCGAAACGACGCTCAGATAGTATCCGAAATCCTCATCCCTCTTTCCCTTGAAGAGACTTCTTTCAATTTCGCTCTTAGGTAGCGAAGTTCTCGGACAGGCCAGATAGCAAAGGCCTCTCATCTGACACGTTTTGATCGACGGGAAAGAATCGACTTTAACGAAATCACACACGAGCTCGCACGCACCGCAGGAGGTGCACGCACCCTGCTCCACGACTTCATCGAGTAAATCTTTGAACACTTTGCCCTCACTCCTCTTTAAAATTTCCTCAACGCTCAAGTCTTCGTATAGAACCTTCAAACCCCTCTTCCTTCTCTCTTCAATCTCCCTCAAAGCACTCTCCCTCTTATCCCTGCAGAGCTTTCTTAGGGGTTTCAGGTTGACCTCCCCTACCTCCAAGTATCCATCCCTAACCGCGTTCGTAAAGATTTCCATCCCCCTTTCACTCCTGATTATCACCGTGCTCCATCCCCTTTCGCTTCCGACGCTTCCAACGCTTACGTCCGCGAGTTCCGCTGAGAAGTCGGGACATATTCTGCATCCGATTCTGACGTATGGCTTTCCATACTTGAGGGGTATCTCAAGGACCTCTTCACCCCTATAACAGAGGAGTTTTCCCTTCTTTATGTCGAACCTATCGAAGTTCTCGGGCCTTTCTCCAAAATCTTCGAGAAGTGCTTTGAAGCATGTGAACATCCAGTTCTCTCTGCAGAAAAGTCCGATGACAAGTCCGAGTTTTGTATCGACGTTCAAGCGTTCTTTGAAAGTTTCCACCTTTCTGATTGCCTCTATTTGGCACGGTAAACCGACAACCGCTCTCATTCAACGATCGACTAAGTGATAGCTATTTAACTTTTATCATTATCAATCATTGACTATTTTCAATTCGACGATTGTGGTGGGCACGCCTCGGGTCGATCCACCTTACGGGAGCCCGTTCGGCAAAGCCTCTCCTCCCCGCACCCCCGAGAGCGCCGGTCGTCCGGGGTTAGCCTGCTCCCTTCCGGGCCTGGGCCGGTTCCCCCGGCAAACACGGCGGGACATCCCTCCAGATGCCCCAACCGTGACCGCCGACCCCTCGGGACGGGGACTCTACAAGGCCTTGCCGAACGGTCACCCCCGCTCGGTGGACCTTCCCTCGGCTTCGGCCCCCGCGTATCGACGGTTTCGGGTTACAGGGGACGCCGAACCCCCCGGCCTAGCCCACCGACAATCGGTCTGATAAGTTGTATTAAACGTTTTCGTAGCAAACGTATTTATTGGATTTGAATATTGCGAATATGGAGTTCGTAATAATCAGCGTCGGAAACGAGATACTGAGCGGTGATATTGCAAACACGAACGCAACGTACATAGCGCGAAGGCTGACAAAGAAGGGACACAAGGTCGTAAAGATGATAGTGATTCCGGACGATGTCGATGCAATCGCCAAAGAGGTTGGAGAAAATCTTGAAAGCTTCGTTGTAGTTACGGGCGGTTTGGGAGCCACTCACGATGACGTCACGACCGAAGGGATAGCCAAGGCTTTAAACAGAAAGCTCGTGCTTTACGAGGACGTTTTGAAGGAGTTGAAGGAGAGGTTTCCAAAGGCGAACGAAGAAGCTCTAAAAAAGGTTTGCACGTTTCCAGAGGGTGCGGAAGTTGTTAGAAACGACGTAGGAGTTGCTCCGGGGTATTTGGTTGAAAACGTTTTGGTCATGCCCGGTGTTCCTGCGGAGATGGAGGACGTTTTCGAGAAGGTCTTGCCAAGGTTCGGTGAGAGGAGTTACTACGAGGAAACGTTGATAGTTTACAAGAAGGAGAGCGAGATGCTCGAAGAACTCAATAGAGTCGTGGAGGAGTTCAAAGACGTTCAGATAGGTTCATACCCAAAGGAGGGATACGTTGTGATAAAGTTCTCTGGGGAAAATCTGGAGAGAGTTAGGAAGGCGAAAGAGACTTTAAAAGAGCTTTTGGGAATATGAAGAGGCCTTTCGTTTTTATAAACGTTGCGTCGAGCGTTGACGGTAAGATCAGTAACGAAAAGAGGGTGCAAGTTAAAATATCCTCTCCAGAGGATTTCAAGAGAGTTGACGAGCTGAGAGCCAAGAGCGATGCTATAATGGTCGGAATTGGAACCGTTCTGTCTGACGATCCAAGGCTGACGGTTAAGAGTGAAGAACTGAGATTTGAGAGGGTTAAAAGGGGTTTACCCCCCAATCCGTTGAGGGTCGTCGTTGACAGCAAATGCAGGATTCCCTTAAACGCCAAAGTTTTGGACGGATCAGCAAAAACTTTGATAGCGGTATCCAAGAGGGCGGACTTTGAAAAGGTGGAGACTTTGAGGAGAATGGGGGTTGACGTTTTAGTTTGCGGTGAGGAGAAGGTTGACTTGAGGGGGTTGATGAAAAACCTTTACGATTTCGGAGTTAGAATCCTCATGGTCGAGGGAGGTGCAACTCTAAATTGGGCACTTCTAAAAGAGAGGCTCGTTGATGAGATATGCGTTTACTACGGAAACGTCATAATCGGCGGTTCGAAGTCACCAACTATCGTGGACGGAAGGAGCTTCGATCCACCCATAAATCTCGAACTCGTTGAGGTCAAAAGGTTGGGAAGCGGAGTTTTGACGAGGTGGATATTGAAGTAGCTTTCAAAAATTTCGAAAAAGTTATCTATTTGATATTAGTCGATGTGACATGACGCACCACGTGGTTTACGTTGTGGGACACATGAACCCAGACACGGATTCGGTCTGTTCTGCGATAGTGTTCGCACACCTTTTGAACGAGTGGAGGAAGAAGGACGGACTTGTAAAGCTGGAGAAAGAGGCGGTTCCAGCGATACAGGGTGAACCAAATCCAGAAACTAAGTTCGTCCTCGAGAAGTTCGGATTCGATGTTCCGGAGAAGCTTGAGGATGCGGAAGGAAAGACGTTAGCCTTGGTCGACTTCAGCGAGAAGTCTCAGGCCCCTAAGAACATAGACAAAGCGGAGATAGTTGCAATCGTCGATCACCACAAGATAGGGGATATAACGACACCTAACCCGATCCTCTTCGTTAACATGCCCGTTGGATGCACGGGAACGGTTCTAAAGCTACTCTTCGACTGGACAGGCGTGGAGATAACGAAGGAGCTGGCGGGACTTATGCTCTCGTCCATTCTGAGCGACACCGTGATATTCAAGTCCGCAACGACGACGGATTTGGACAAGAAGGTTGCGGAAGAACTCGCAAAGATAGCGGGAATTGACAACATAGTCCAGTTCGGTATTGACATAAAGTGCAAGTTGGCTGACGTTAGCGGTTTGAGTGCGAGGGAAATAATAACGAGGGACTTCAAGGACTTCGACATGGCTGGCAAGAAGGTTGGAATTGGACAAGTTGAACTCGTGGACCTGAGAGTGGTTCAGGATAGAATCGACGAGATATACGAGGAGATGAAAAAGATGAAGGAGGAAGGTGGATACGCGGGAGTTTTCCTAATGCTCACAGACATAATGAAGGAGGGGACGGAGCTTTTGGTCGTAACGGACTATCCGCAGGTCGTGGAGATAGCCTTTGGAAAGAAGCTTGAAGGAAAGAGCGTTTGGTTAGATGGGGTGATGTCAAGGAAGAAACAGGTCGTTCCACCACTCCAAAAGGCCTTCGAACAGGTCTAATTTTTTTCTTTTTCACAAGTTTTAAAAACTGTTTTGGCGATTAAATTTATGCCGGGTATAGTTCCCCACAGGCACTGCATCGTTTGTGGTAAAGCCATAGAGCCCGATAAAACCTTCTGCAGTGACGAGTGCAAGGAGGTTTGGGAGAAGGAGAAGAAGAGGCAGAGATACTTTTCGCTTCTAATGCTCGCACTACTTTTCATACTGATGTTTCTGATATTCTTCACCGCTCCTCGCTAACTCGAAGGCTTTCAAAATTATTTCCACTATCTCTTCGGGCCTAAACTTCCCAGAGTTGATTGCGATGTGGTAGATCGTTATATCGTCCAAGTCAATGCTGTAGAACTTCTTGTATCTCCTCTTTTCCAACTCCTCCCTCCTCTTGGTTTCTACCCTCGCCCTACTTATCTCTATTCCTTCCCTCTTCGCTATCCTCTCATACCTGACGTCTGGATCCGCATATATCCAAACCTTAAAGGCGTCCTTTATCATCCATCCCGACAACCTTCCCTCCACTACAACGTTGTCCTCCTTCTCCGCAAGTTCCCTCTGCAGTCTGTCGATGTATAGATCGATCTCGGGATTATCTTCAGCGTATTGGCTGAACTCCTCCAACGTCATCCCCCTCTCCATTGCAAGCCTTCTAAAAACGTCTCCAGCTGAGATCAACTTCCATCCGAGCCTCTCAGCCAGAAGCCTTGCAACCGTAGTTGTCCCACTCCCGGGCAGGCCCGATATGGTTATCTTCATGAAGCATCACTCCTGCAGAATTCTCCTAAACACCTGACCAACCGCAATGGAACATAGGAAATACCAGAAGAGCCACCATGGAACTATAAAGGAATCGCTGACGTGAATATCTCCAGCAAAAGGGACCGTTACGTTAAACGGGCTCACCATGCTGTAGTAACTCCCGCCGTGGTATCCGACGTTGCCTATGTTGTATATCACATACCAGAGCCAGACCCAGATGGGGATGGTCACAACGACGGTGTAAAACATCGTTCTGAAGTTCATGTTCATGAGTTGGGTCTGTATCCTTTGGATCTCCTCCTTCTCCTTCTCCAACTGCTTCAAAAGAAATTGGTTGTTCTCCTTCATGGCCTTGAGGTATCTCTTCTGAAAGTCGGATATCCTACGTTGTGCCTCAACCATGAATCTGTGATCCACGGTAAACCTCTGTATTACTGATGAGTAGAGAGCTGTAAAAGTTGCAAGAACGAATATGACGACGTGAATCTTACCCAAGTTCAAAAGGGGGTGGAGTATGCCGTCCATCAACTGAGCCAAGGCCACCCTGAACTGGGGAACGAATATTCCTATGAAGAGGATTACTCCGATTACCAGCATCAGATTCCTTAAGACGTTCTTCATCACTCCTCACCCAAGAACTTTCTGAGCATAGGATGCATCTCGGTCAACTGTTCCCTCGTCAAATCTTCGTAATACTGATAGGCTATGCTGACGGCCAAAAGCAAACCGGTTCCGCTGACCTTACCGACTGTTCCGAGCATGTTCGCTATTAGCGTTAGCAAACCTATTATAGCACCTCCCAGAACCGTGACCTTGGGTATGTATCTGCTCAGGATTTTTTCCAAAACCTGCGGAGACTTTCTAAATCCCGGAATCTGAAGCCCGGATTTTGCTATTTGACTTGCAACCGTTTTAGCATCCATTCCACTCGTTTCGACCCAGAATATGGCAAACAAAACGCCTCCAACGATAAGTATGGTCGCGTCGACGAGTAGGTGCATGTATATCAGCCAATCTGGTGTGTTTGCGAAGTATGGGGCTAAGAAGTTTCTGTTCGGATCCTTCAGAAGCGAAGGAACCCAATCGTATGGACTTCTAATTGGAGAGAGCAGATACATCAGACCCGATATGGGAACTACACTCCCACCGGGAGTTACGACGTAATCACCGAGTATCTTTATGCCGTTCCTGTATAGAACGAATCCGAACGTGACTATCAAAGCCTGCAAAGCTCTGACGAATATCATCGGCAGAACGCTTGCGTAGATCAACTTTATGGGATACCTACCCCTTGCACCTCTCACCAAATGGTGTGCGAGCGGAATTTCAACCCTCGTTCCCTCAGCGAATACGACCAGCAGTATTATGATTAAGGTCGTAATTAGGGCCAAGATACCTCCGTCTATGAAAAGGGTAATCAAACCGTTTGCGGACAGGAGGTAGCTGATTGGATAGTGCTGGAATATCCAAAACAGTCTTGGAAAAACTCCCGGTGGCATTCCACCTTGAGGGTTGAACCAGTTGAACAACCCTATAACCATAGCCTGAGATATGCTTGCAAGTATGAAGAGACTGACTCCGCTTCCTATTCCCCACTTGGATACGACTTCGTCCATGTAAACTATCAAAACTCCACCTATGAAGAGTTGGAGGAATATGAGGAGGGATATGAGGGAAGGGGGAACTCCCAAAGCGTTTGCAATATCCAAGTTCGGCCTTAAAAGACCACCTGCAACTTGGGGAAACGCCTCCAAAGCTATCATCACAAATACCAAAAACCTCTGAAAGTCCTGATACGTGGCTTGATCGTCGGGATTTGTTAAATCCAGATTAATTATACCTGCACCGACCAAAAGCTGTAAAACTATAGATGCGGTAACTATGGGCCCTATACCCAGAGCGAGGATGGAGCCGGTTGCCCCAGCAAAAAAGGCTCTATACTGAGCGAATATATCGATGGAATGGGGATCCAAACCGAAGACGGGAACGTTCACGAGGAGGAAGTAGAGTAACAGAATTGCAACTGTCCAACCGAACTTCTCCTTAAACGGAACGTGACCCTTTGGCCTTTCTACACTCGGAATTCTCTCGAAGTAAGGTTGCAATCTCCTCAGGACATCGTTGATGTCCATAGTCATCCCTCTGTGATGACCTTACCTCCAACACCCTCGATCTTCTCAACGGCCTTTGGTGTGGCACTCTCAACCTTAACCTCCATCTTCTTCGTAACGATTCCCCCACCCAAGAGTTTCGTGTATCCAAGCTGTGTCAGATCAACGATGTAGGTATCATCTCTCTTCTCTGCCAAGCCGAGTTCAACAAGCCTATCTACTATGTAGTCCAAGTCTGAAACGTTCAAATCTGGTCTCGAATATAGGAACCTGTAAGTGTAATCGTCGAGCTTACCCTCCTCCTTCAAGGCTCTGAGGGTTTTCTTGAGGTGGTTCACCATTCTGTATCTCTGGGTAACTTCAATCGGTCTTGTGAAACCGTATTTACCGAACTGATACAAACCCATCTTGGCAAGCTTTATGAACTTTATATACTTGTGCTTGTGCCTACCCGCGTTACCTCTACCACCCCTACACCCAGCACCTCTGTTCCTATCGTTTCTACCTTTTCCGTGAGTTCTCGAACCTCTAAACTTCTTAACCTTCTTCTTCGGCATCAAAATCACCTCATCTTGTAGAGGAGTTTACAAATGTCCTTACCGTGATAACCCAAACTACCCATCGGGTAGTGCCACTTGATGTTCTTAAGACCACCCCTCGGAGGATGTAACCTGAAGACGGGCTTTAAACCCGGAATGTCCTTCAAACTCGCCCTTCCTTCAACCACAGCCTTTGCAAACTCATCTATCGAGTTGTATCCAGTTTTCTCTTTAACGTATTCGTCGGTTAATGGCTTGTTACCTACAAGCCTACCCCTATTTCTCAAGAGCATTGCCAAGGTTTCAGCATCTATCTCTCCATAGGCAACGTAATCCTTAACGACCTGAAGCATTCCCCTGTAGGATGGAGTGTTAGGTATAACCACGCAGTGGTATCTCTTGTGCAACCTCAGCATTGCCAAAGTGTCCTTGATCTTCCTCGCAACTCCAACTTGACCTCTCAATCTCACCACTGCAATCAAACCGTTGTTCATGGTCATCACCTCTTCACGAAAACGGTCTTCTTCAAAGCGTCGAATGTTGCCTGAGCGAAGTTTATAGTCGTTTTGGTCTGACCCCTCGTGAAAGTCCAAACGTCCCTAACCCCGGCAAGCTCGAGAACCTTCTTGGCAACTTCTCCAGCAACGATCCCCAATCCCTTTGGCCCGGGCATCAGAGTTACCCTAACGCTACCGCACGAACCCGTTACCTTAAACGGGATTGAATGTGGCTCTCCGCACCCGCACTCCCATGAGCCACATCCCCTCTCAACCTTGAATATGTTGAGCTTTGCATCGTTTATCGCCTTTTGAATCGCTGGCGCAACTTGAGATGCCTTACCGACACCAACCCCTACGAATCCGTCCATGTTGCCAACCACAACCGTAACCCTGAACTTCGTTCTCCTACCGCTGTCTGTCATCCTCTGAACCATGGAAATTTCCAAAACCTCATCCTTTAAATCGGGTAAAAGTGCATCGACTATCTCCGGCTCTTTCAAGGGTAAACCAGTTGCCAAAGCTTCGTCCATCGTTTTAACCTTACCCTCGTAAACCAACTTTCCCAACTTGGTTTTGGGAACCCAACCTTCTGGAATCTGAACCTCCATGTTAACCACCCAATATTCTTTCTTTTACTTCTTCAACATGCTGAGGCAATTCTGTAGGCTTTAAACCCCTCCTTTCGTAATCGCCAAAGAGTTCGGGTCTCATTTCGTAGTATTGGGCTATGTGCTCACCCCTTATGCGCGAATCATCTGGCAGAACTTCTGGGCTGTGAGGGATATCCATACCGCCCTCTACGGCACCTCTTAAGACGGCGAAAACCCTACCTCCCCTCGTGGGTGTGTGCAAACCTATATCGAGTATAGCTGATTTGATACCCTTCTCCAAAGCCTTCTTGGCAATAAGCAATCCCGTTAGGTAACAGGCTGGGGTGTTGTTCAAATCACCCTTCCAACCGTATCTCGTGAGCATTGAGGAATCCACACCAACCAAAACCCTATCTCCCTTCGGATCGTATTCAACTATCTGAGCTATAACCCTCCTATTGGTTATCCTTACAACTAACCTCGGCTTTCTTGAGAGCAAAAGCTTGAGCCTCTTCCTGTAATTAGTTTTTCCTTCCCTCCTCCTTCTGTAGGGAACCTTATATCTCGGGCCTTTGGCCATGCAATCACCTCGATAACATCTGCTCTATATAAGCGTTTAGGTGCGATACACTTCTAAACTCTCCACCCTTAGCCTTCAGGTAGAGCATTCTGTAGGTTTTCCTATCTATAACGCCCTTGTCCCTCAACTCTCTCAACCTCTTTCTTAGGGCCCTAATTCTCATCATCCATGCCTCCTTCCTCGATAACCTTGCGGTCTTCTTACCCTTTCTGCTCCCATGTCCCCTTCTCCTACCCTTCCTCTTCTGGGCTTTCTTGTAGTTTATCCTTACCCTGCAAACCCCCTTGACGGGTTTCCTCTTTATCAAACCCTTCTCTATGAGCTCCCTTATATCGTCCTTGGTTGCGGCGGATGCGATCTCGTCCAAAGCGGATGGATCGAACCAGACCCTGTTCATACCGCACTCCAGAACTTCAGCTGCCAACCTCCTCTGCAACCTTAAATCCATAACCATCACCTTGACGATGGATTGAGTATCTTTATACCCAACTCCCTCGCTTTCTCCTCAATTTCCAACCTCTTCTTCATTCCAACGCACGAGGCAATCCTTATAGCCTGTCTCTCCTTATCGACCTTCTCCAAGTCCTTCACGTTGTAAACCAAAACCTCTTCGTAACCGGAGGGATGTAAACCCCTTACGGCCTTTGGCGATCCGAATCCGACGTTTACAAGTATCCTACCGCTCCACTTACCTCCATACCTCTCTCTCCACTTGCTGTGCAATCCCTTGGGCCTTCTCCAGCTTTTATCCCTCAACCTCAACTTCGTGTGAGCGTAAGGATGCCTGAACTCTGGCTTTCTCGCCTTCTGTCTCATCCTAACCCTCAAAAGCCTCCTTATCTCGTCCATATTACCACCTCACTTCGGCTTTTCGACGATGTAGATACCATCCTGAAACACCCTCGGGTCTTTATCCTTTATCTTCGTAGCCTGCTCAAGGTTTGCTGCGGTTTGACCGCACTCCTCCTTGTCTATACCCCTGACTACTATCTCCTGACCTCTAATCTCAACCTGTGCCCTGCCTACAATTTTGGCCCTCCTCGGATGCTTCTCACCCAAGAAGTTTTCAATGATAACCTCTTTACCTTCAACCCTAACCTTTATGGGGAAGTGAGCGTAAACGACCTTGAGTTTGTATTCGTATCCGTCTTTAACACCTTTGATCAGATTTCTTATGTGTGCCCAAAAAGTTCCGACCATGGCTTTAAACCTTCTCCTGTCCTCGTTCGAGTAAATCCTGATCTTCCCGTCCTCCTTCTCTATGTAAATCCCTCTGAACTTAAGGAATCTTGAGTTCACACCCAGAGGACCTTTAGCTGTTACGGTGTAACCCTTGGTTGTATCTCCCTCAACGGTAACTTCAACACCCTCCGGAATCTCTATCACCCTCTCGATCATCTTGACCACCTCAGTAGACGTATGCAAGTAAAACACCTCCCAATCCCCTCTGTATCGCCTCCTTCTGAGACATAACACCTTGCGTCGTTGAAACGATTAGGATTCCGAAGTCTCTTGCCGGTAAAAACCTCTTTTCGAACTTCTCGTATTCGGTCTTTTTAACCGAAAACCTCGGCCTTATCGCACCGCAGTCGTTTATCTTACCGCTCAACTCGACGATGTAAATCCCACCCCTATGATTCTCCACGTATTCGAAGCCTTTGATGTAGCCGTGTTCCTTCATGACCCTCAAAACGTTCCCTATGAGCTTCGAAGCTGGCTTTATCTCGCACCTGCTCTTTCCAACTCTCTCCGCATTCTTTATTGCGGACATTGCGTTTGAAAGGGTATCGACGCTCATGGCCATCACCAGAGCTTCTTAAATCCCAATTCACTCGCAACCTCTCTAAAGCACTGCCTGCAGAGGTAGATTCCATACTTCCTTATCAGCCCCCTCTTCCTACCGCACCTCCTACACTCGTTTGCACCCCTACCAAAGACCTTGTTCTTCGGTTTGCTCGCCATCAGACCACCTCCACACCCAAACTCCTAAGCCACTCTACGGTTTCCTCCTTCGTTATCCTATGCCTACTCCCAACCTTACTCCTGCACCTCCTCCTCTTAGCTACTCTGTAACCCCTCCTCTTCAAAACGACGCAGACGTCCATTCCGAATATACCTATGTCCGGATCGTATTCGACACCCGGCAAATCTATGTGCTCCTGAATTCCGAAGGAGAAGTTTCCGGCGTTTATGGACCTCTTGCTCAGTTTGAACTCCTTTACCTTCAAAGCCTTCATTAGGAAGTCCATAGCCTTCTGTCCCCTCAAGGTAACCTTGACGCCTATGGCTTCGCCCCTCCTAATACCGAAGTTCCTGATCGTTTGAGTTGCGTAGGTTGGGACGGGTTTTTGACCCGTGAGCTGTTCGAGTAGTATCATCGCCTTCTTATGCCTCTCACCGCTCTCACCTACGCCTATGTTTATAACTACCTTGTCGATGAGTATCTCCCTCATCGGATTTTCGTCCTTCCTCTTTTTCTTCTCAACCTCAGTTTTGGGCCTTTCAACCGTAACCTGCATTCGTCACACCCCCAAGTCTATAACGGGTTTATCGCTGTCCTTCTTTCCTACAACGAAGACGTAATCCTCGATAGTGGTGAGTTCCCTACCCTCCACCTCAACCGTAACGAGGTTGGGGGAAGAGCTCCTTATTACCTTGTAATCCTTAACCCTACCGATCTCTCCAGCGTGAGTTCCACCTGTTATCATGACCAACGCCCCGATCTCGAAAGGTAGGTGATCGACAATCTTCTTCTCAGGTATCTCCATTAGAATGCTGTCCTTGGTTTTGTAGCTGTTGTCACCCAGAACGTTCGTTCCGTCAAAGAGGTTTAGCTGGATTTTTCCACCTTTAACCATAGTCTTGTTAACTATCTTGTAGAGCTTGAGGTTGTCGTCTTCAATTTCTATTGGAACGTATCTACCCTTCTCGTCGAAAACCATCCTGTAGCTCTTGCTGAGCTTGGGTATCTTTATGACGTCGAAAAGTCCAACTGGGAACTTGTAATCTTTCCTCGGGACACCGTCAACCAAAATCTCACCTGATGCAATTATCCTCCTCGCCTCCCTTGCGTTGTCGGCCAATTGGAGGTAATCTCTAACCACTATCAGTAATGGGACAGCCTCCTTGTTGTGCGGTCCCGGGGAGGGTTTTACCGTCCACTTGTGTGTTTTCCTCGGAATCTTGTAAGTTTTAGGCGCGGACAACCTCTTCTGATGCATAACGATCACCTCTCGAGTGCCTTCTTCCTAACATCGTCAACCTCACCCAAACCTATTATCATGACGTTTGAAGGATGAATGGGAACGTAAACCTCAGTTCCATCGGACTTTTTCCTCGTGACACCTTCGACGTATATCCTGACCCTCTTCATGTCAACCTCTACAACCTTACCCTCGTGTCCAGCGAACTCGCCTCTCATTATCCTGACCTTGTCACCCTTCCTAACCCTTACAGCCCTCTTACCGTATTTCTTCCTAAGCTCTTTGGAGAGTGTGGCGTGTAGCAACCTGTGCCTCTCGTGTAGCTTCGAAGTTTTGTAAAGCCATCTCCTCCACTTCCTCGGCTGTTTCGATTTCGGAATTGGCATAACACCACCTCACACGACTATCGTGGCAATCGAACCTATTTTAGGAAATCTTTCCGCTGCCTCTCTCGCAACCGGCCCCCTAATTTCAGAGCCTTTGGGATTTCCCTTCTGATCAACTATCACAGCTGCGTTGTCATCGAATTTAACACGAGTTCCATCAGGCCTCCTGAACTCCTTCCTCTGCCTTATTATAACGGCGTAGTGAACCTGCTTCCTGATGTCTGGAGTTCCCTTCTTTACCGTAACCACGACCATATCCCCAACACCAGCTGAAGGATACCTCCTCCTAACACCCTTGTAACCTATCACCGCTATTATCTCAAGCTCCCTCGCACCGGTGTTGTCCGCACACACCAACCTCGCCCCGGTCGGTAAAGCCCTTGGAACGCAAGCCTTTATGGCCCTCATCCTACCACCTCCACTATCACGAAGCTCTTGGTCTTACTTATGGGTCTGCATTCCGCAATCACAACGGTATCACCGGGCTTTGCGTTTATGCAAGGTGGATTGTGAGCCTTTATCTTCGACCTCTTTTTCAGATACCTCTCGAACTTCGGGACGTATCTTATCAATTCTCTCTCAATTACCGCCGTTTTTTCGTAAGTCTTAACGACTTTACCAGTGAGAATCTGTCCTCTAACCCTCAAATCTCCGTGAAACGGACAGTTCTTATCGTTGCACTCCCTCTCGGGTGGCTTAACATCAATCCCTATATCCTTCACCATCTTCTCACCTTCCCCCTTTTGAGCAGGATCAACCCCCTCTTTATCCTCTCCTCCGGTCTGAAGTTTATCAAGTCACCGCTTACATCCATCAACTTACCCGCGAACTTTACCCTGAAGACTCTACCCTTTTTAATCACGGTTTTTAAACCTTTTTCAGTCATTATCTTGAGGGTGTTTTTGGTCTCATCCACCACCTTTCCCCTTATTCCAACCTCACACGGGTTTACAGATTTAACAACTTCAACGTTCAAACCGATCCACTCGTGTGCTATTACGAGTTCGGGCCTCATACCCTGTAACCCTCTTCCCAAAGGGCGAGCTTTATCCTCGCTATGTCCTTCCTTACGTTTCTGATTGCCATCGGATTTTCAAGCCCTGCACCGCTCCTCTTCTTTGTTCTAAGCTTTAAAAGTTCCAACTCAAGCTCCCTCAGCTTTTTCAGCTTCTCCTCCCTGCTCATCTTCCTTATCTCCTCCATCCTCACTTCCGATCACCCTCCTCTTTATCTCCTCAAGCTCCTCCCTGCTTACCTCCTTAACCTTAAACTCGTCTGGCAGTTCAACATCTGGAGGAATTATCTTAACCAGAACACCGTAAGCTCCAAGCTTCTTAACCGCAACGTCGAATCCCTTGTCAACCAACTCGTAGGCTGGATCTCCAGTGTGAACTATCGTTCCGGCCATGAACTTCTCCGTTCTGGCCCTCTCACTTACGAGTTTACCGCTTATCTCTATCAAACATCCCTTGGCTCCTGCCTCCATTATCCTGTAAAGGAATCTGTATCCAGCCCTTCTGAAGTACCATCCCCTCTCCAAAGCCCTCGCCAAAAGGGATGCCATTAGTTGAGCGTTGAATTCTGGTCTCTTTACCTCGTCAACGCTCAGCTGTGGGTTGTCTAAGCCGAACTCCCTCAGTTTTTCCTGCAGAATCTTAATCCTCCTTCCTCCCCTTCCTATAACCAATCCCGGTCTCTCGACGAACAGACTCACTTGGGTTCCCAACGGAGTCCTCACTATATCCAATCCACCGAATCCGGCGTTCTTCACTTCCTCCTTGATCCACTCCTTGACCTTGAGCTTGATCATCCTGTCCCTTATGAACTTCCTCTCCACCGCCATATCACTCCACCTCCTCCGCAACGAATTCTACAGTTGTCAACTGCTGGAACCAAGGTGTGGCCCTACCGAAAGCCCTTGGAACGAACTTCTTGATCTTCCTACCCATCTTGGCTTGGGCGTGAACTATCACGAGCTTATCTACATCCAACCCCTTGTATTCCGCATTAGCTTCCAAGTTCTTCAGAACCTTCAAGATGTATCTGCAAGCCTTTTGTGGGTAACGACCAGCATACCACTTCTCCAATCCGCTCTTGTGGGCGACCTTCTTCTTGTATCTCTTGAAGGGAATCGGTCTCTTCAAAGCTATTACCTCTTCAAGTATCCTTTTAGCCTCATCCAACTTCCTGCCCTTGATGAACCTGCAAATTTCTACTGCATGCTTGAAGCTTATCGGCATCTCGTATCCCATTGCTTTGGCGACTTTCGTTTCGTCAGCGGGCTGGTAAGAATACTTTATCCTCGCCATAGGACATCACTTCAATGGCACGAACTTACTACTCCTCGTAGCTCCAACTCCTGGGCCAGAGTGCTTTTCGAACCTTCTCGTCTGTGCGAATTCGCCCAATCTGTGTCCTATCATCTCTGGCTTTATCTCCACTTTAACGAACTCCTTACCGTTGTGAACGTAGATCACCTTACCGACCATCTCTGGCAGGACTATCATATCCCTGCAGTGAGTCCTTGCAGTTCCCTTTTTCCTCAGCTTCCTCAACAACTTCAGCTCTTGCTCGGTAAATCCCCTCTTTATCTTCCTCCTTTCTCTCGCTGGCAACAACTCTGCCAACTGCTCCAAACTCATCTTCTGCAACTCCTCCAAAGTGTAACCGCGATACCTAAACTCCTTAGGTCTTGTAATCTTACTCTTCAACGCCATACCAGACACCTCACGAAATGGATATAAAAGTCATTTCCTAATACCGGTCCTTCTTGCAGCGATGCTACCAACCTTCCTACCGGGTGGGGCGTTCCTGCTGACTGTCTTAGGCCTACCAACGTGCTGATGCTTACCTCCGCCAAACGGATGGTCTACTGCGTTCATCGCAACTCCCCTAACCCTCGGCCACTTCGCAGCTTTGCTCTTCATCTTGTGGAACTTCTTTCCAGCCTTCACGAACGGTTTGTCAGTTCTTCCACCTCCAGCAACAATTCCGATGGTAGCCCTACACTTCGGATCGAACCACTTGAGCTTTCCGGAAGGCATTTGAACCAAAACCCTATCCTCCTCATGGGCAACCACTATCGCGTAAGTTCCACTCGCCCTCGCAAACTTACCCCCATCACCGGGCTGATTTTCTATGTTGCAAACGTAAGTTCCCTCTGGAATGTTCTTGAGATATGTAGTGTTTCCGGGCTTTATCTCGGCGTTTTCACCAGCTTGGATAACGTCTCCAACTCCCATTCCCTCAACGGCTAAAACGTATTCCTTCCTTCCGTCTGGTAATCTTACAAGAGCTACAGGCCCGTTCCTTGCGGGATCGTGCTGAATGTCTATAACCTCAGCGGTAATAGTTTCGCCAGTTCTAAACCTCAAGTGCTTTATCTCCGCCCTATACTTGTGCGAAGGTGCTGTGTAAGTGGGGGTTCCCCTTCCCCTATTTTGAGCAATTATACGCTTACCCATTCAAACCACCTCAGAACACACCCAACTTTGATAAAATCTCCTCAGCCGATCCAGTTTTCAACTTTATGTATGCCTTCTTCTCTCCCTTCGGGGTTATGAGAGTGTTCACCTTCTCAACTTCCACACCGAACAACCTTTCCACTTCCCTCTTTATGTCCGGCTTTCTCGCCCTTATGTCCACTATTGCGGTTAGTATGTTCTTGTCGAGCAAGCTCACAGCCTTTTCCGTGACGAGAAAGCACTTTATGATCATAACCATCCCTCCAGATACTCTATTGCGGATTTACTCCAAACCGTCAACCTTCCAGCCTTACAGCCCGGAGCGAGAAGTTCGACGTTCAAATCTTTAACCAATACCGCATCAACTCCCGGTAAGTTCTTAGCAGCTTTGATTACCCCCTTATCCTCCCCAACTACCAGTAGAACGCTCTTTTTCATGACGTATCTCCTTCCCCTCATCTTCCCCTTTCCAGCTCTAACCCTCTTCGTCTCCTTAGCCCTCTCAACGTCCGCATAAACTCCAATAGCCTTAAAGACCTCGATTACCTCCTTAGTTTTCTTTATCGACTCTATGTCGTTAACGACGATCTTCGGAAGCTCCCCTTCAAAGATGTGATTTCTCTCTCTAACCAAATCTGGATTTGCAGTCGATGCTATAGCGGATTTTAAAGCCAACCTCTTCTCCTTCTTGTTTATCTTCTCATCCCACTTCTTCTGAACCTTGGGTGGATGAGCCCTTCTACCACCAACCGCTTGAGGAACTACCACAGCCCTACTACCCTGCTTTAGCCTTGGAACCCTTGCGTAACCGTAGCCAGGTCCCCAGTTCTCCCATGCGTAATCGACACCAGCCAATGGATTGGTTCCGTAAGGCTGTCTTCTGTGCGATTGTATTGCCAAAACTGCCCTCTTTATTACGTCAGGTCTGTATTCGGTTTCAAACACCTTCGGAAGCTCTATCTCCTCAACAACCTCCCCCTTCAAGTTCAAAACCTTCGCCATCATCGTGATCACCTACCCTGCTTCGACTTGGTGCTTACATATAGGATGTTTATACCCTCATACGTGTATCTCGGAGGTCTTATCGCATCTCTCATCCTTATCAACCTCTTAACTGGACCGGGAACGCTACCACTTACGAGAATGTAATCGCTCCTTACAACGCCGTAGTGGACGAATCCTCCCTCAGGTGTGATCTCCTCTCCATTACTACCGATCTTTATTATCCTCTTGTTGTATTCGGTTCTCTGATGGAATCCCATCTGTCCTGCCTGAGGGACTGTCCATCTGACCCTTGCGGGAGTCCATGGGCCTAACGTTCCAACCCTTCTGTGTTTACTGCTCCTCGCATGCTTCGCATCCAAGGTTATGACACCCCACCTCTTTACGGGACCTTGGAATCCCTTACCCTTCGTTATTGCAATAACGTCTATGAAAGCCCCCTCTTGGAAGACCTCCCCAACTCTGATCTCCTTACCAAGCTTGGATATTGCGTAATCCAAAACGGAACTTATGTCCGAACCTCCAACCTTGTATTCCATAACCTCTGGAGTTTTGGAAGGAACTCCGGTTATCAGATAGGGCTGGGTGTAAGTGATAAGCCTGACCTCAGCCACATCCTCGATTTCCTTCAAGCTTTCAACGTCCGTGTTGATCTTCTTTGGCAGTGGTAACCTCCTACTTAGGTGTTCATCTAACTCGGTAGTCCAAACTTCCTTGGCAATCTGTAAACCGTAAACTGTGTTCTTGTAAACCCTTATTCCCGCAACTCTCAATGGGGGGCACTCCAAAACGGTAACTGGGACAGAAATCTCTTCCCCGTAAGTTGGAGAGTTCTTTCTATCGTCTATCATTATGACGTGAGTCATTCCAGCCTTGTAACCAGCGAAACCTAAGAGTTTGGGCTCTCCCTCGTAATCTGGCCAGCTTCTTATCCTTGGAACCACATCTCTCGCTCTCTTCCTCGGACTAAATGCCAGAGAACCTCTCCTTGGCCTACTATACTTCATTCAACCCACCTCACGTAATTCAATATAGATAGGGTTGCGAATATAGCCTCCTCTAACCTTACGGTCTCAACTCCCTGCATCGGAATGGTGTTCCAGCACTTCCCCTTCCACTCTATACCCAACCTCTCCATTATCTCAAACACCCCTTCCTCTGGGCTACCGAACACGAGCGTGATATCTTCTACATTCTTTACTTCATCCAACTTGGGAACTTCACACTTCCTTGAGGTTATCACCACGTTTTCCCTTTTCAATACGTTTTTCAATTCATCTATCACTACCCTGTATCCCCAATACTCCTTGGGCTTATCCTCTTCGACCACCAACGGGTTCGTCGAACAGACCCTGACGGTGACGCGGGCACCCCTTTTAGCTTTGGATTTCAGGGGTGCCAGGGCTTTCACACCTATATCCACCCATCGCGTCCCGTCAGGACCAACCCTTACTACGACCCCTTCCCTCAATTCACCGACTTTTAAGCGTTTCGGCTTATGGGATGGAATCTTCAACGGCGGTATAACTCCGGCGTATCTCAGAGTTGGCTTTAGGGGTATGTATT
>Ga0256831_1000416_pt1 | contig 22030 bp, 20 predicted proteins | sample 132544metaG_FD_189087 | JGI IMG/M metagenome (GOLD analysis project Ga0256831, IMG submission 189087) | Hydrothermal vent microbial communities from Lau Basin, Pacific Ocean - 132-544 | ecosystem: Environmental > Aquatic > Marine > Hydrothermal vents | place: Pacific Ocean: Lau Basin | collected... | reverse complement strand
GGCAGGGACAGGGGGCAATCGAAAAGGGTGGCCTCCCGCATCAGGTTGGGGGCGGAATGGGCATCGGAACAGGAGATGAGCCTGTAACCGTCCAGGGCGGAAAGGCAGTCGTTCATGGGGGGATCGGAAGAGAGGCCCGTCTCGAGGGCGAAGATCCGGTCTGCCAGGTCCCCGTAGCACTCTTCCAGGGCGTCGAAGCCGGACTTGGATCCCAGAACGGAAAACCAGGGGGTCCAGATGTGGGCCGGCACGAGCCAACCCTCCGGGTCCGCCTCCAGGAGGATCTCCAGGAGGTCCCTGGAGTCCAGGCCCAGGATGGGCCTTCCGTCGGAATGGAGGTTTCCTACCTTGCCCAGCTTCTCCCGGAACCGTTCCAGTCCCTCCAGGCCCGAGAGAAAGACCACGTTGTGGACTTTCCGGACCCTTCCTCCCCGCTTGTAGATGTTGCTGATCTCTCCGGTAAGGCAGAAACGCACGGGACCGGGGTCCCCGCCGGGAACCCACTCCTCCGGGAGGCGGAACCTTTCGGAGAGCTTGAAGAGCCCCGGTTCAGCTTCCTCCAGGCCCTCCAGGATCCGTTCCACCTGCCCCGGGTGGGTCACGTCACCGGTCCCCACCACCTGGAGGCCCTTGCGGTGGGCCCAGACCTCCAGATGCGACAGGTCCAGGTCCTTGCTGGTCGCCCGGGAGAAGGAAGAATGGATGTGGAAATCGGCCAGGATCATCGAGTCACCAAGGTTCTCCATTATGGCCCTCCCCGGAGGAAGGAAAAGGAAACTCCCTGCCACCGGGCCTCAAGGAGAGGGCGGGGGGCAAGCGAAAGAGAAGAGGGAAAACCAGTTTTCCCCCAGGAGTCGGGCCTCTACTCTGCTCCTTGTTCCCCTCCTTTCCACGTGAAGAAGAACGGCGGCATGACGAAACCGGAAGAAAAGCCCCAGGAACAGGCTCGGATCCTGGTGGTGACTCCCTCCCACAACGAGGAGGCCTACCTTCCCAGGACCATCGCTTCCATGGAGGCCCAGGTGGTCAAGCCCGCCCTCTGGATCCTGGTGGACGACGGATCTTCCGACGCAACGGGGAGGATCGCCGACATGGCCGCCTCCAGGAACCCGGGTTGGATCCGGTCCCTCCACCGTCCCCCAAGGACAGACCGGAGCGTTGGCCCGGGCGTGGTGGATGCCTTCTACGCCGGCCTGGAGCAGGTGAACCTGGAGGACTTCGACTACCTGTGCAAGCTGGACGGGGACTTGGAATTCTCCCCCCGTCTCTTCGAGAAACTCCTGGAGAAGGGCCGGGAAAATCCCCGCCTCGGAACCTGGTCCGGGAAGATCTGGGAGAAGGATCTTTCCGGAAAGGTCCGACTCTATCGTACGAACCCGCAGTTTTCCGTGGGCTGCTGCAAGTTCTACCGGACCCAGGTCTTCCTGGAGATCGGAGGATTCGTCCGCCAGGTCATGTGGGACGGCATCGACTGCCACAAGTGCCGCATGCTGGGTTGGGAAGCCCGGAGTTTCCACGACGAGGACCTCCGCCTCCTTCACCTGAGGCCCATGGGATCCTCGAAGGGAAACATCTTCCTCGGCCGGAGGCGCTGGGGAAGGGGCCAGTATTTCATGGGAACCCACCCTCTCTACCTTCTCGGAATCGTCTTCTACCGGCTCTGGGAACCCCCCTACATTCTTGGAGGCCTCAATATCTTATTTGGGTATTTGCACGCCTGGATCACCGGGGCCGAACAATACGATGACAAAGAATTTCGTCGTTTTCTCCGGCGCTGGCAGATGGAGCGCCTGGGCCTGGCTTTCCTGGCGGGAGGGAGGAGAGACCGTGGCGGGTGAGATTCCGGGAATCCTGCCGGGAAGCCGGAGGAAGGCCGCCGGGGAGGGCCTTCCCCCCAGGGACCTGGTCCGGATCCTGGAGATCCGGGTGGACCGGGTGACCATGGATCAAGCGCTGGAGCGGATATCATCGATGGTCCGTGCCGGCGGTCCCTTCCAGGTCCTGACCCCAAACGTGGACCACGTGATGCGGGCCCTGAAGGATCCAGGGTTCTGTGAGATCTACCGGGCGGGCGACCTGGTGGTGGCCGACGGGGCCCCCCTGGTCTGGGCCTCCCGTTTCCTCGGCGACCCCCTTCCCGAGAGGGTGGCCGGATCGGACCTCACCCCCAGGCTCTGCGCCCTGGCGGCCGAGCGGGGCTTCTCTGTTTTCTTCATGGGGGGCCTTCCCGGGTCGGCCCTGGCGGCGGCGGAGATTCTACGGGAAAAGCATCCATCCCTCAGTGTGGCGGGCTGGGACCCGGCCCCGGTGGGCTTCGACAAGGACCCGGAACTCTCCGCCGCCCTGGAAGAAAAGATCCGCAAGGCCAGGCCGGACCTCCTCTTCGTGGCCCTGGGCTCTCCCAAGCAGGACGTATGGATCCACGAGCACAAGGACCGCCTCGGGGTCCCCGTCTCCATGGGCGTGGGGGCCACCTTGGACTTCATCTCCGGGAAGGTGAAGAGGGCCCCCCTCTTCTTCCAGAGAGCCGGGCTGGAATGGTTCTGGCGCCTCCTTTCGGAGCCTCGAAGGCTCTGGAAGCGCTACCTCCTGGACGACATGCCCTTTTTCTGGCACATCTTCCGGGAAAGGCTCCGCCGTCGAAGGGAGGAAAATTCCGGATGAACGAAGGAAAGGAAGAGGCGCCCCCTCCGCCGCCCCCCAGGTCCGTTTCCTTCCTGGACTGCCTGGCCCTTGGCAAGGCCAAGGGGATCTCCTTCTTTCTCTTCCTCCTCCTCTCGGTAGGCATGGGAATCCTCTTCACCAGGATTTGCCGGGGGCTCCCTCCCGGCCCGGACGCGGTCCTGGACTCCCGGCCCGCCCTGGCGAAAACGGGAAGGCTTCTCAGGGACCCTTACCCGTCCAACTCCCGGGTGAACGGCCGCAGGCCCTGGGTCCTGGAATTCACCTTCACGATTCCCGGCGGAAAAGAATACAAGGGTTACTCCTATACTTTTTCCCGCAGGCGCGCGGCTTCCCTCGCCCTGGGACGTTCGAATCTCCCCGTAGAATACGACCCGGAGGACCCGGAGCGGGCCCGGATCCAAGGGACGAGAACCACCTTCGTTCCGGCCTGGCTCTTCCTCATCCCCGGGGTCTTCCTGGCGGTCACCCTCTTTCTCGGCCTGTGGTGGGCCGCCTCGTCCCTCAAACTCCATTCCCTGGCGGTCTACGGGAGGGCCTGCAAGGCCCGTCTCGAGGAGATCCGGCCCGTAACCTGTATCAACCCCCCGCCCTGGCGGGTGAGCTGGACCCTGGAAGAGCCCCTTCCCGGCGTCCCGCCCCAGGGTTCGGCACTCATTCCCAGGAGCCATCCCTTCGCAGGAAACCACAAGATCGGGGACACTTTCTGGGTCCTGGTGGACGAGGTCTCGGGAAGGGCCTATCCCTGGATCTTCAAGGAAAGGACCTCCGATGCCTTCAAAGGCATGGTCCGGGACCCGGGCTCGAAGGGAGGGCGGCGATGATCGTGGCCTTGGGGCTGGACCTGGTGGAACTGGACCGTTTCGCCCGTGCCCTGGAGCATGGCGGCGCCAGGTTCAAGGACAGGATCTTCACCGGCGCCGAGAGGAAGGCTGCTTCCTCCCTGGGTAGAGAGGTGGAATTCCTGGCGGGGCGTTTCGCCGCCAAGGAGGCGGTTCTCAAGTGCCTGGGAACAGGCTGGGCCCAAGGGGTGCGATGGAAAGACCTGGAGATCCTCTCCCTCCCCTCGGGCGCCCCGGTTCTCACCCTTGGGGGAAAGGCCCTCCATGTGGCCCGGGAGCTGGGGATCCTTCGCTGGAGCCTCTCCATCACCCACACGGCCCGGACCGCCGCGGCCGTGGCCCTGGCCGAAGGGGAGTGATCCCCCCCTTCCCAGTGGGACTTCCCGGATTCTTCAAGAGAGCCCCCTGATCTGTCGAAAAGTTCCACACCATGCCGGGTTTTCCGGCAGGGGTGGGCGGAAGGCGACGGAAAAGGGGACACATGGGGACGAAACTCCACGGAAGGGGAGGAAAGGCCGCCCTTCTCTTCCTCTTGGCTTTCCCCGGGTGCGCCGGGTTTCCCTGGAAGGGGGCGGAGGAACGGGTCGCCCTGACCTGCTCCCTCCCTCCCCGCGCCGGGGCATGGACAGCCGCCACGGTTCTGGGCCTTGAAGTGCCGGCGGCAAAGGGCGCCGTGCCCGCGCCCTTGGTCGAGATCCAGCCCGGCTTCTACCTCATGGAAGCCAGGGCGAGGCCGGGCCGCCTCTACCGTTTCCGCAAAGGCGGACGGTTCCGGGCCCTGGCCTGGGCCCCTCTCCTGGATCCCGGGACCAACCCCTCCCTGGACAGGCTCCTCCCCTCCCTCGGCCCCCAGCCGGTCCCGGCGCCTCTCTGGGAGCCTTCCCCGGCCGGGCCCTTTCCCTCCTTCTACGAGGCATACATAGAGATCCGCGTATCCCCCGTTCCCAAGGGGGGGTGCAGGATCGCCCTGGACTGGAAGGACCGGTCTGGGGAAACCCTGGGGGAGAGGGTGCAGGCCCACCTGGTTCGGGCCCTGTCCATCCTGGAACCCCTGGCCCAGGGGAATGAACGCCTCCGCAAAGGAGATCCCGTGGGGGCCTTGGGAGCCTACGACCGGGCCCTGGCGGCGGGCCGCCCGCCTTGTTGCGCCTTTCACGCCAGGTGCCTGGGCCGCATCCAATTCAACCGGGCACTATGCCTGGCCCGGCTAGGGGACCTGGACGGCGCCTTTCTTTCCCTGGAACGGGCTTCCGCCCTGGCCCCCAACCTTCCGGGGTTGGCCCCCATGGAAAGGACTCTTTCCGCCCTGCTCGGGAAGGAGGAATCCACATCCCCCCAGGGAGACCTTCCGGGAAACCTCCTGGAAAAAGGCCGGCGCCTCCTCGGGGAGGGCTGCTTGCGGGAAGCTATCCGGGTCTTCCAGGTTGCCCAGTGCCGCCCCGGGCTCACCGTGGGGGCTCTCCAGGGAAGGGCCGAAGCCGAGAGGCGGCTGGGCCGGTTGAGGAAAGCCCGGGAACACCTTCTCCTGGCCCTGGAGAGGAGTCCCCGCAATCCTTCCCTCCTGGCCGACCTGGCCCGCCTGGCACAGAGGGAGGGAAAGGGGCCCCAGGCCCTCTTCTGGGCCCTCCCCCTGGGAAAGAAGACCGCCTTGTTCCGGGGAATCCTGGGTTCCCTTCCACCAGGCTCGACGGCGCCCTACCTGGCCCTGCTGGGCGAGAACCCTCCTCTACTGCCCGCCTCCCCCCTGGCGCGGGTCCTGGCGGCGGTGGGAGAAAAACGACCTTCCTTCCTCTCTACAATCCCCCCTCAACCCAAGGGACATGGATTCCACGCTTCTCCGTCCAGGTAGGCCCCGTCCCCCGTCCGGGTTGTCTTACCTTCGGACGTATTGCCCCCCCGTCTCCCGGGCGAGCCTTTCCAGGAGGGGACTGGGCGTTCCGAGAGAGATGGTATGGATCACGATCCTCCGGGCCCGGTTCCAGGAGAGGACATCCCGGATGATGGCGCCGGGATCGAGGACCTTCCCGGCCGTGGGGGATCCGTCGGAAAGAAGGTAGATCGTGTCGGCGTCCCGGTTCCGGAAGGCCGACTCCAAGGCCCCGTAGAGGTTGGTGGCCCCCATGGGGCGGGTGGATCGCACGAAGCGGACGGCCTTTTTCTGGTTCGCCCTGGTGGCGGGCATGAGCTTCTTTTCCCAGGCCTTCACCCGGGTATGAAAGAAGATGATATTGAACCGGGTTTCCCTGGTGAACCTCGTGAGGGCCTGGACCAGGGCCTCCTTGGCCAGGTCCAACCGGGTCCTTCCCCCGGTTCCGGTCCTGGCCGCCATGGACCCGGAGACATCCAGGACGAAGACAACCCGGCGGCTCACCACGGGGATTCCATAATAGGTAATCCCGTAGCGCCGCTTCCGGGCCACGGGCTTCCTCCGCGGCGGAGGGGTGAACTTGTCCTTCTCCCGGCCCCACCAGTAACGCCACTGTTTGATGTCGTACCCGAATGTGAGGCCTGCGATCTCGTGGAGGGCCTTCTCCACTTCCTGTTTCAACCGCCCCGTCTCCACGCCCAGGCGATCGATGAGAAGGGGAACGGCCCGGGGGTCCCGCACCTTGGCGGCGAAGGCATAGAAGGCGGACCGGACCATCCAGTTGCGGTCCACCGCTCCTTTTACGGCCTTGTCGAAGATGTCCCGGGCCCCCAGGCCGGCAAGCAGGTCCAGGGCATGGGCCCGGAAGGCCGGGTAAGGGGAGGCCAGGAGCTTGACAAGGGTCTTCCGCCAGGCCGGGTCCTTCCTGCGGAGCCTGTGAAGGGCGTCCAAGGCTTCCAGGCGGTTCACCAGGGGGCCCTTGCGGAGCATCCTCTCCAGGAAGCGGGCGCCCCGGGCGTCTCCCGAGGCCCCCAGGGCCCGGGCGGCCTCCCGTTGGATCCTGGGGTCCCTGTCGGAAAGCGCCTTGCGAAGGGCCTCCAGGACCTTGGGAGAGCGGGAGCCCGCCAGACCGAAGAGGGAAAGAAGCCGGATGTAGTTGGACTTGCTTGAGAGCCCCCCCTGGATCCACCAATCCAGGCTCTCCGGGTCCTGGAAAGAGGAGGCCTTCCGGAGGAAGAACGATTCCAATCCCCAGGGCCTGGTAGCGGCCAGGGCAACGAAGAGCTTCTGGGCTTCCCTTCCACCCAGGCGGGCCAGGGCTTCTCCCAGGGCGCGGGCCATGGCGGGATGGGGGCGGACCCGAAGGCGGAATTCCCTCTCGGCGGCCGATCGCAGGAAGGGCAGAACCTCCCCCTTGGAAAGGCTACGGGCCAGGGGGCCCACCAGGGCAGCCTGGAGAAAGGGGTCCTTCCCCCCCGTTTTTTTGAAGATGTCCCGGAAGAAAGGCAGCAACTCCCCCGGAAGGCGGCGGGGGAGACTCCGAGCCAGGGCGAGGCGGGAGGAAGGAAGAAGGGCCGTCCAGAGGGAAGGAAGGGCCCGGACCACCCGGGCCTCCCCCAGACGCCTCCCGATTCCCTTGACCAGGATGGATTGAACCAGTCCGGATCTTTCCCGGGGGACCTGGGAGAGGAGGAAATCCAGGGCCTTGGGGTCCCGGCTCGACGCGATCCGGGCGGCCGTGGCCTTCCTCCGCGGTGGAGGAAGGTTCTCTTCCTTGCGGAACCGGCGGAGGAGTTCCGGCAAGCCGGGGACCGCCTGCACGGACCGCCGGCTCCTCTCCGGAGCCTGGGCGGAAAGAGGAACTCCCTGTCCCGAAAAGACCAGGCAGAAAAAGAAGGGGACAAAAGCCCAGGTTCGGAAAGCGCTCATTTCGGAAGCCTGCCTCCTCGTCTCCCGGACAAAGGGAAATCCTCCTGGAAAGTAACCCCCCAGGGAAACTCCTTCTTGAATCCTTTCCGTCCATCCTTTTGGATGCGTCTTCCCCCGGAACAAAAGGAGGTTTCCCCGGCATGGACGAAAGTTCCCGGACCCGCCTCGGCTTTCTCGGCAGGATCTACTGGGAGAAGCTGGTCATCTGGGCGCTCTTCCTCCTTTTCCTCTACGTCATCAGGGACTTCTTCACCCTCTTGTTTTTGACCTTCATTCTTTCCTACATCTTCTTTCATTTGAGCGAATGGTTCCTGAGCAAAGGGTTCCGGAAGAGACGCCCCCGCTGGGCCCGGGTCACGGTGGTCACCTTCCTCTACCTGGTCTTCCTGGCCGGCGTGGTGGCGGGGGTGGTCTTCCTGGGCCCCAGAGTCTATTCCCAGGCCAGGGACCTGGTGAGCCGGGTGGAGAAATACGAGGCAGGCAAAAAGATCGCCGACCAGATCGACCACACCTTGCGCGAGACCATCGGCGACAAGACGGGGAAGGCCACCAGGCCTTTCGTGGAGGACCTCCTCCTGCTGGGCCCAGAGGAGGAAGACAAGGCGCGGGAGCGGCTGAACGTTTTCCTGGGGAACCAGGGCCTTCCCCAGGACAGCCCGAGGAAGGCCATGGTGGTGGAGGAGATGCTCCGGCGCCTCCGGGAGTATCACCGCAAGAGCGGGCTTCGCAACGCCGTCGCCTCCTTTCTGGCCGAGAACCTGGGCGTGAAGCGCTCCTCCCGGATGGAGAAGATGGTGGAAGAGGGGGAGCGCTACCTGGTGGGGCATATCCCTTCCCTGGTGGAGGTCCTCCAGGGGTTCGTGAAGAGCATCTTCAACGGCCTGGTCTCCCTGCTTCTCTCCATCATCTTCTCCTTCCTCATCCTCCTGGATCTCCCCAGGATCGGGCGGGCCGTGGAGAGCCTCTCACGGGGGCGGGCGGCCCGCTTCTACGAGGAGATCAAGCCGACGATGGTGAGTTTCGCATCGGTGATCGGTAAGGCCTTCCAGGCCCAGGCCGTGATCGCCCTCCTGAACACGGCCTTCACCTTCGCGGGAATCCGCATTCTCGGAATCCCCCACGCGGCGGTCCTCTCGGTCATCGTCTTCCTGTGTTCCTTCATTCCCGTCGTGGGGGTCTTCATCTCCTCCACGCCCATGGTGATCCTGGCACTCCAGATGGAGGGAGGCGGGATCGGGATGGCCTTCAACGTGGTCATCCTGGTCACCATCGTCCATATCCTGGAAGCCTATCTCTTCAATCCCAGGATCATGGGGGAATTCCTGCACATGCACCCCCTCTTCGTGCTCCTCGTCCTGGTGGTGGCGGAACACTTCTTCCACATCTGGGGCCTGCTTCTCGGGGTCCCCGTGGCCTACTACGTCTTCACCCAGGTCCTCCTGGGAGGCGGGGAACCCTCCGGAAGGTCTACTTGACCCGTTCCACGTATTTTCCCGTCCGCGTGTCCACCCGGACCCTCTGGCCCGAGGAGAGGTAGGGAGGGACCTGGATGACCAGGCCCGTCTCGAGGCGGGCCGGCTTGGTCTGGGCCGCGGCCGTGGCGCCCTTCAAGGCAGGGTCGGTCTCGACGATCTCCAGCTCCACCACGTGGGGAAGCTCCAGCCCGATGGCGCGGCCCTGGTAGAAACGGACCTTCAGACCTTCCAGGCCGTCCACCAGGTAGAACCCGTCCTCCCCCACCATCTCCTCCGGCAGGAGGATCTCCTCGTAGGTCTCCAGGTCCATGAAATGCCATCCGGAAGAGTCCTTGAAAGTAAGCTGGGCCTCCCGGGCCTCGAAATCCGCCTCCTTGACACGGTCCGTCCCCCGCAGCGAGCGGTCCAGCACCTGGCCGGTCTGGAGACTTTTGAGACGGATCTTGACGATCAAGGAGGCGCCGCGGGCGCTGGGGGTCTGCTGCTGGACGTCCACCACCACCCAGGGATGGTCTTCCACGTCGAGGAGCATGCCTTTCTTGATTTCCGTGGCCTGGATCACCATGGTCCCTTCCTGATGCACTGGAAAGAGTTCGGGCCCGGTCCCATGAAGGGGAGGACCTGGCGGCAAGACCCTATCATGCGCAAGATTGGGTCCAGGCTGAAGCCTGGAAACGGCCGATACACGAAAACATGCGGATCCAGTTCATCCACCCCCCGGTCTACATCAACGTCCACGCCATGACGGCGCTGAGACCCAGCCTTCCCCTGGGCCTGGCCTCGGTGGCCGCCGTGGTCCGGGAGGCGGGCCACCAGGTGACGGTTCTGGACGCCGTGGGAGAGGCTCCCGGCCAGGTGACCCCCGACGGCCGCCTCCATTACCTGGGTCTCACCCCGGAAGAGATCGCCCGCCGGGTGGATCCAGAAGCCCAAGTCCTGGGCTTGACCAACACATGGTCCTTCTCCTGGCCCCTGGTGCGGCGCATCGCCGTGCTCCTCAAGGAGAAACACCCGGACAAGGTTCTTCTGGCCGGGGGGAGCACTTCACGGGCATGCCCGAACTCTCTCTCCAGACCTCCCCCATCGACTACATCGTCCTGGGAGAGGGGGAAGAGACGATCCTGGAGTTCTTGGAGGCCCTGGAGGCGGGAAAGAGGGATTTCTCCTCCATCCGGGGCCTGGCCTTCCGGGAGAACGGAGAGGTGCGCCGCACTCCGCCCCGGCCAAGGATCCGGGAAGTGGACCGGCTCCCCTGGCCGGCCTGGGACCTCTTCGATCCCAAGGCCTACCATGACAACGGCCTGGTGATCGGACTGGACGCGGGCATGACCATGCCGATTCTGGCCACCAGGGGATGCCCCTACGCCTGCACCTACTGCTCCTCCTCCACCATGTGGACCCGCCGCTGGTATCCACGGGACCCGGTGGACGTGGTGGACGAGATCGAACACTACCACAAGAAATACGGTGCAACGAACTTCCCCTTCCAGGACCTGACGGCCATCCTGAAGAAGGACTGGGTCGTTACCTTCTGCAAGGAACTCCTGAAGCGGAATCTCCGGATCACCTGGCAGTTCCCCAGCGGGACGAGGTGCGAGGTCATCGACGAGGAAGTTGCGGACTTGCTGGCCAGAACAGGCGGACGCTCCCTGGCATTCGCTCCCGAGAGCGGGTCGGCCCGCACGCGCAAGCTCATCGGAAAACAGATGACCGAGGAGGCCCTCATGAAGGCCGTCCGGGCCTCCGTGGGAAAAGGCCTGAACATCACCTGTTTCTTCGTGATCGGCTTCCCCCACGATACCTGGGCCGACCTGAGGGAAACCTTCCGCATGGTCCGGAAACTGGCGGTGGCCGGGATCGACGACGTGGCCGTGGGTTTCTTCTTCCCCATCCCGGGAACGAGGCTCTACGACGAGCTGGTCCGAAAAGGCCGCATCCGCCCCACCGACGAGTTTCTCTACACCCCCATCTTCGCCAACGACGAGAAGATCCGGCCCGAGAACAATTACTGCGAAAACCTGTCGGCCCGCAGGCTCACCCTGGCGAAATACCTGATTCTCCTCAATTTCTACCCCCTTTCCTTCCTCACCCACCCATGGAGAGTGTTTACGATCCTTTGGAACGTCCTCCGCGGGAAGGAGACGAGGAAGCTCGAGACCTACCTGAACGACCTGAAGCGGAAGATCCGACTCTGGTTCCGCGCCCGCGGCAAGACTGGCCCAGACAAGGCCCCGGCCCCCGGAAAATGAAGGAGATGTAGGGGCCGGCGGGAAAAAGGATTCAGCCGAACCGGCGGGCGCGCCATGCCCTCAGGAACGGCCGAGGCAGGCGATTCCGGCAACTCCGGCTCTTTCGGCCGGCGCGAGGACCCGGGCCACCCAGGAGCGGGGATCGTGGTAGAGGAAGGCCAGGCTGCATCGGGCCGCCATGGCCGCGCCCACCTGCTTCCGGTGCCTGAGGGCCCGGTCGGGGTCTTCGTCGGAGTGGGCGTCCCTTTGGAGGCGGAAGGACCGGGCCACGGGAAGGAGATCGCTGGTGAACCAGCCCTCCTCGCGGGTCCCGGCCAGGCGGACCACCATGAGCCCTCCCGTGTGCCCCGGGGCCGGCAGGACGTGGAACCCTGGAAAGAGTTCCCCCCCTTCCGAAAGAAGCCGGATCCTTCCCGGGGGATAGGCCCGGGCCACCCGCCGGGCCAGGCCGCCGGCGCGATCCACGGCCAGGGCTTCCTCCCACTCCTCCCGGTGCACCAGGATCTCCGCCCTGGGGAAGCGGGGCCGCCCGCCTTTTAGGGCGCCCCCGGCATGATCGAAGTGGAAATGGGAAAGAAAGAGGAAATCCACGTCTTCCGGGGTGATCCCGAAAGCCCGGACCTGCTCTTCCAGGGGAGGATGGGGCGGTTCGACGGAGAACTTTCTCCAACGGAGAGGGTCCGGGTCCCCCACGGCCGCATCGAGAAGCCCTGTGCCCCAGGGCCCCTTCACCAGGAGGGGGCGCATGGTCAAGGGGATCCAGAGTTTCCTTCCCAGGGAGAGGGTCAGCCGGAGTCTCCCACCCCAGAGAGGGGCGCAGAAGATCCCCCCCAGGTCCAGGCCGAGCCCGGGAAGGACGGCCCGAAGGGGAGTCGCCAAGGCGGGTCCCTGGTCGGATGAGTGTTCCGTCTTCATCACCCTCTCGTCAGGAGAAAGAGGCTTGGGGGCGCGATCGAAGGGAAAACGTTTCCCCAGGCCCGGTTTCTTTCCCCCTGGAATCAAAGAAGGGGAAAGTCCCCCTCATCCAGGAAGAAATCGGAAAGATCCTCCCCACCCTCGTGGGCACAGGCCTTACAGGCGGGAGAGGAGGAAAGGGGATACCAAGGCCCCTTCTCGTCCCGGGAGGGGAAAAGAGGGCGCCACCCCTGGATTCTCTCATCTCCAAGCTTCCAGGACAAAAGGACGAGTCGCCCCTCCAGGCGGGCGGGAAACCCGACCTCTCCCTCCCTTTCGTCCAGAAGGAGGACCCCCAAGGCCTCCAGCTCCAGGCGGTATCCCATCCTCCGGTCGTAGAGCCTGGAAAGAGTCTCCACCCTGGAGTCCCGGTCCCCGCCCCAGGCATGGCCCGCCGGAACTCCCAGACCTTCCATGGCCTCTTCCCAGAGGGTCCGGGCCCTTACGAGGTCTTCCACGATGGGCCGCACCAGGGCCAAGGCCCGTTGGGCCAGCTCCAAGGAATAGATGCGAGGGTCCAGGATCATGGTTTCCTCCTCTTCCGAGGCGGCTGTTTGCCGCTTTTTAGGCTCTTCCCGTCCCCCTTTTCAACACCCAATTGGGGACACAGCTCCCGGAGGGGGCACTCCGGACAGGAGGGTTTGCGGGCCTTGCAGTATTTCCGCCCCAGCAAGATCAAGGCATGGCCAAGGAAGGTCCAGGTTTCCCGCGGAAAGAGGGCCTGCAGGTCCCTCTCGATCCGGCCCGGGTCTTTCTCCCGGGAAAGGCCCAACCTGCCGGCCAGGCGCTTGACGTGGGTATCCACCACGATCCCCTCGTTCTTCCCGAACCAGGTCCCAAGGACGACATTGGCCGTCTTCCTGGCCACCCCCGGAAGGGTGACCAGGTCCTCCATGCGGGAGGGGACCCGCCCCTGGAACCGCTCCACCAGGAGGGCCGCTGCCTCCCGGAGATAACGGGCCTTCTGGGAGAAGAATCCCGTAGGGCGGATCAGGGCCTCCACCTCCTCCCGGGAGGCCCGGGCCAGGTCCCGGGGCGTGGGAAACTTCCGGAAGAGTTCCGGTGTGACCTGGTTGACCTTGGCGTCCGTGCACTGGGCCGAAAGGATGGTGGCCACGAGCAACTGAAAGGGATCCTCATGGACGAGGGCGCAATCGGCCCGGGGGAATTCTCTTTCCAGGACTTCCAGGATCGCCGCCGCCCTCTTCCCGGGGTCTTCTTTCTTCATGCCTTCTTCCCTCGCAGGTCCGCAGGAGAGGCCTTCCTACCACCACTGCAGGACCAGGGGCAAGGAGAGATCGAGCTTGCCCTTTCCCGCGGGGCCGAAAGCCTGGGCCGTAAAAAGGAGAGGCCCCGAAAGGGAAGGCGGCAAGGCCAGGGTGGTCTTTCCCCGCCCGTCTTTTCCGGAAAGGCCCAGGGAGAGGGGATAGACTGGGCCCCCTTCCCAGAAGACTTCCCAGGGGCCCCCAAGGAGCGTCCCGGGAAGGAAGAGGGAAGAAAAGGCCCTTCCCGGGCCAGGGGGGCCCGGGGAAAGAAAGAGAAAAGCCGCCCGGCCGGGGGCCAGGCCGCCCCAATCGAAGACCAGCTTCGAGACAGGGTGGAGAAAACGCCCACCCCTTTCCTCCTCCACCTGGATTTCCAGAGCAGGAGGTCCGCAAAGCCCCAGGGCGCAAACCCAGGAATCGGAAGGCCCTCCGGATGGAGATTCCACACCGAAGTGAGCGCCCCTGGTCTTCTGGGAGGACCCCAGGTTCAGGCCGCCGAAACGAGGGATTGCCCCTTTTCCCGCCGTGGAACAAAGCCCCATGGCCCAGCCCTTCCCCGAACCTCCGAAGATCAAGTTGGGCAAAGGCCCAAGGGAGGGGCGGGCCGGCGGGAGGAAGGTCCCTCCCCCGGGATCCAGGGCCAGGCAGGAGAGATTCCCCACCTTTTTGATAAGGAGACCCCGGCTGGAAGCCAGCCCCGAGGCGGCCACCCAGCCATCCAGGTCCGCCTCCCGGGCGGCCACGACGGCGGCCCCCGCCCGGACATCCTTCACCGTCCCGTCGGAACCGTAGACCAGGGCCCGGGCGGGAAGGAAACACAAGTCCCCATCCAGGACTTTCGGTTTGGGGTAGGGTTCGTCAAGAGCAAGGCTGAAGAAGAGATCCCCCTTGGAATCGGCGCAAAAGGCGTCTACGTCCAAAGTGGGACTCCGAAACCCCAGGGCCTTCATCAAAAGGGAGGAGGAAAGGAAGACCTGGGCCCGGCCCTGTCCCTTCCAGCGAAAGAGGTCGGCCGGTCCCAGGTTTCCCACCTTGTGCCCTTCGAAGACGGGAAGCCGGCGCCGGGTGACGCTGAAATAGATTCCCCGCCCCCGTTTCGGGGGAGATCCCTTGGAACCGCCCGGGACGAAGAGGGCGTCGATCTCCCCCACCACGAAGGGATGGGTGTAATCCCCTTTCCCCATGGGATCCCCCCAGAAGGCGTGAAGCGCCCCCAGGGGAAGATACTTCCTTACCGCCAAGGCCCGGGGAGAGCCGGGGAGGGCGAGGGCGACCTCCTGGTCGTCCAGCCGTCCCAGGGGCCCGAAGCCCTTCCAAGTGGCCAGAACCTGGGGTTGGGCGGGGACGAAGAGCAAGGCCCGGGACTGGGCGGCAGAAGGAGTTCCCAAGCCCAGGAGAAGAAGCCAGGGGATCCACCTTTTTTTTCGTCCCGCCATGAGCCTCCGTGGGGGGGATTCCCCAGGTGAGTCACACCAGGGCCTTTTCCAGTCTTTTGCGGAAGGACTCGAAAGGCTGGACGCCTGCGATCCGGTCCAGGACCTTGCCTCCAACCAGAAGGAGAGTGGTAGGGATTCCCTCGACACGAAACTTTTCCACCAGGGAGGGATTCTGATCGGCGTCCACCACAAGAACTTTCAACCTCTGGCCCAGTTCCCGGGCGATCCGGTCGAGAACGGGCTTCAAGGCGCGGCAGGGAGGGCACCATTCGGCGGAAAAAGTGAGAAGGAAAGGCCCCTCCTGGGTGGAAAGGGCCCGCTCGAGGGATTCCCCACCTGTCGGACGGGCCTGGTAGGCGGCTTCCTCGAACACTTTCTCGAACCTCCCGGCAAAAGACGAAGAAAGGCAAGTTACGAAAGAAAAACCCTGTGGGCCCTGTCCCACCAGGGACTTGGATCCACGGAAAGATGTTACGATCTTTTTGGCGCAGCCGGACCCCGGTCCTCAGGAAAAAAACGCAGGTGCTCCAAACCGAAACAAAAGACGAGATCCAGCCATGATGGTCCCTTCCTTACGTTCCCTTCTCTTCCTTGCCATGCTCGGATTTCCGGTCCCCATCCTCCAGGCCCAAGCCGACGGGGCCCAGCCGCAGGAAAAGGAAAGGCACCCCGGGGGGGACCTTCCGGTCCAGGACCAAGGAGAGATCCAGAAGATGGAAAGCCTCCAGGGGCCGGAGAACATGAGCGTCCATGCCTTCACCGACCCCGACCCCCTGCCCCGGGGCGGGTCGGGAACCATCTATATCCTTCTCAGTGTGGGGAAAGGCCGTTTCCTTACCCGGGGCCCGGGGGAGACCTTCGTGAAGCCCCCCGCCAAGGCGGGGCCCCTTTCCCTGGGAAAGGTGCAATGGCCTCCTTCCTCGGGGAATTTCCGCCATCCCGAAACAGGGAGGGTGGTTCCCGGGTGGACGGGCCAGGTCTTCGTGAAGATCCCGGTCCTGGTCTCGCGGGATGCCCCCTTTGGGCCGGTCTCCTTCAAGATCGACTTCCAATTCCGGGTGCTTTCCGTCCGCCCCCCCGTCGCGGGGATGGTGAACGTGGACCCCATCCAGTTTCTTGCCAACGTGGGGCCTCCTCTCCCCCAGGTCACTTTCCCGGAGAAACCCATTTCCTCCGCGCCCCCGGCGGGACCCGCGCCGGTGAAGAAGGAGCGGGGGGAAAACCCGAGACCCGCCCGAAAGGATTCACCGGCGGTTCCCCGGAAAGAAGAGACAGGGAGGGTCCTCCCTGCTTCCCGTGAAACATCCCGGCCGGGAGCGGAAGGAGGCGCCGTGGGGGAGGATTCGCCGCTTCTTCCGGAAACAGGAGGGATTCTTGCGAGTGCGCCCCTGGTATTCGGGGCGGCGGGCCTGTTGGTCCTGATCGCCCTCCTCCTTCTCTTCAAAGGCGGCAAGTCCCGCTGAATGGGAGGGATCCCCCGATATCAGGCCTTGCGGAATCTCAATAGTTTCTCCTCTTCCGCCTCCGGCCCGGACGGCCCCTCCTTCCCTTTTTCCGCCTTCCGCTCCCGGAACCGTCTCTTTCTCCCCTGGGACGGGGGAGGCCGGCCTTTCCCTCTTCTTCCCGGCCCGAAAGGATTCCCTCCATCTTGTAGAGTTCCCCCTCGGGGGGAACCGCTCCGTTCCATTCCCCGCAAAAGAGACACCTGGACCGGGAGGAGGAGAGTCTCTCGGCGCAGGTGGCCGTGCAATCCACCGTATCGGGGTGGATGTCGCAGGGGATCCTTTGTTTGTAGGGCTCTCCACGGCAGGCGGGGCTGAAACAGGGACGCACCACTTCGATCACGGCTGATCCTCCCAGGATTTCCAGATTTTCCGGTAGAGGCCCGGGACCCTGTCCCCCCTTTGGGGGAGTTCCCTTTCCGCCGATTCCACCAGGGAAAGGTCCAGAGTTCCAACGAGCAGGCCTTCTTCCACGGGATCCAGCTCCTCCAGCACATCCCCCCAGGGGGAGACCAGCCTGGAGGAACCGGCGAACCGGGTGGTCTTGCCCGAGACGGGACTCTTGTCCATGCCGGACCTCCCCGCCGCAAGAAGAAAGCACTGGTTTTCCAAGGCCCTCGCCCGGGTCAGGAGGTGGAAGTGGTTCCGCCTGGCCAGGGGCCACTGGGCGGGCACCAGGAGAACCTGGACCTTCCGGGGGTAGAACCACCGGGTGAGTTCGGGGAAACGGAGGTCGTAGCAGACCACCATCCCCATCCTCCCGAGGCGGGTCTCCAGGAAAAAAGGAGCGTCTCCCTGGGAGAAGACCCGGTCTTCCCCTGCCCGGCGAAAGAGATGGATCTTCCGATACCAGCCCAGGTTCCGGCCCCGGTCCAGGAGAAAACCGGCGTTGAAGACCCGTCCTCCCTCTTCCAGGGCCGTGCTTCCCCCCACGAGGAGGTTCAGTTCCGCGCTGAGGCGGCCCAGTTCTTCCTGGGCCCGGGAGGCTTCCGCCAGGATCCCCTCTTCGCCCGGGGCGGGGAACGAGGTGGCCCACATCTCGGGAAGGAGGGCCAGGCGGGCGCCCCGGCGGGAGGCTTCCCGAAGGAGGTCTCCTGCTATCGCCAGGTTGGCCTCAGGGTCACATCTGCGAACATCCCATTGGAGGGCGGCGACGGTGTAGGGGGAAAGGTTCATGACCGCAAAAAAGATACCGGCGCGCCCGGGAGTCCACCATCGTCCTCCCTCCCGGGACCGCGCCGGCAGGAAAACCTAGGAACTTTTTCTCTTCGGCCCTGGAAAGGGCCCTCTCAGTCCAGGATCAACTCGGGCCTGGGCAAAGGAGTTTCCCCTCCATGAACCTTGGCCAGGAGGTTCTTGCTGGGCTTGAAGACCACCGTCCCCTTGTCGGGGACCACCACGCTCTCTCCCGTCTTGGGATGCTTGTAGGCCCGTCCCTTCCTGGTCCGGCTCTCGAAGGTCCCGAAGCCCTTCACCGCCACCTTCCCCTTGTCCCGGAGGAGGTCCGTGATGACCCGGAGCACGGCGTTCACGGTCCGCATGGCCCGTTTCCGCGAAATGCCGAGTTTTTCCGCTACCGTGTCGGAGAGTTCCGCCTTGTTGGCCCACCCGCAACACCAATCACGGGTGCCGCAATCCTGGGGCCCGGACTCCCGGGACAGGCCCTCTCCCCCCGGAACGGCGGACTTTTCTAGGCAGGTATCCTTTACGGTCGTTCTTCCCGAAAGGACCATGGGTCCATTCTGGCTGGTATGCGCCATTTCCCCTTTTCCTCCTGTGCTGCAGCGCCGTCCCCTCCCGGGGACTCTCCCGTATTTTTCCCTTTTCCCTTTGCCGCCGCAGCGCCCGAATCAGGTGGTCTGGATCTTCTCCAGCAAGGTGTCCTCCACCTTCTTGGCCACCTGGTTCAGATACCTGCAAACCACCGAATCCGGAAAGGAGAGCAGGTAAGGGGTTCTCCTCTGGACGGCCTTGTTCACGGCCGGATCCTCGGGGAGAAACCCGAGAAGTTCGATCTCGAGGCCCAGGAACCTGTTGGTGCATCCCCGGAGTTTCTTGAAAACCGCTTCCGCCTCCTCCATGGAAAGGACCCGGTTCACCAGCAGGTGGAGGCCCCCCTTGTATCCTTCCGTGGTGATCACCTTCATGATGCCGTAGGCGTCGGCGATAGCGGCGAAGTTGGGCGTGCAGACCACCAGGGTGTGATCGGAGATCTTGATGAAGTCCGTCACGGACCTGGAGATGCCCGCCGCCGTGTCGATGATGATCACGTCCACCCAGGGGGTGAGACTGAGCACGGCCTGCAGGATCTTCTCCCTGCCCTCTTCGTCCAGGTTGGCCATCTCCGCCACCCCGGATCCGCCGGAGATCATCCGCAGGCCTTCAGGGCCCTGGACGATCACCTCTGGAAGGTCCACTTTCCCTTCCACGTAATCGGAGAGGGTCTTTTCCGGCCTGGACCCGCAGAGGATATGGGCGTTGGCCAAGCCCAGGTCCGCGTCCAGGATGAGAGTCCTTCTCCCCCCCCTGGCCAGGGATGTCGCCAGGTTGACCGCGAAGGATGTCTTTCCCACCCCTCCCTTACCCGAAGTCACCGAAAGGATCTGGGCCATTTCCCCACGCCCTTTTCCAATGAAGCCTTTTCCCCAGGAAACCACCTGGCTCGGTCGATTCTGCGATCAACCAGGCACTTGGATTGTCGGAATCTTTCCTCCCCGACTTTGAACAACTTGTCTTGCCCAAGGACAGGGAGAGGGCCAAATCGGGACAATTTTCCGGGATCCCTCCTCCCCGGGATCCATCTTTCCCCCTCTTGATCTTTTTCCCCCGCCCCTCTATAGAAGGGCCCTGCGTGGCTGGGGACGTAGCTCAGCTGGGAGAGCGTGGCGTTCGCAATGCCAAGGTCGTGGGTTCGAATCCCATCGTCTCCACCAGCCCTAACCCCTTCGAGAAAGAGGGGTTACATATTCATTCCAGGAAGAAGGCGATCCTCCTTTCCAGGGCCCTTTCGCAGACTTTGCAGTAGGTCCTCTCCTCCGGGGAGAAGGCGTACATCAGGCAATGCATGGAGGGCCGGTAGAGCCCCTTGGAGGCATACCCGGCTCCTTCGAAGGCCCCGATCTTGTTCCAGTAGGGGCACTTTTTCAGAAAGGCCCGGAGGGCCTTTCTGTGGGCGGCCTTCATGGCTTGCAGATCCTTGGCCAGGGCGGCCCTCTCCCTGCCCCGCGCTCTTCCCAGGGCTGCCTGGACCTTCCTTTCCCGGGCCAGGAACTCTCTTTGAAGGGCCTCGTATTTTTCCTTGCCCCAGGGGGTGGGAATCGGGGTTCCCGGCTCCACCAGGTCCTTCCATTTCAACCGGGCCGGATCCAACAGGGCCGTGATGTTCGGTTCCCTGGGCTCCACCCCGGGAGGGTAGAAGTCGTTGTACGCCACCCGCGAGGAATAGTATTCATCGGCCAACCCTCCGAAGGAGTGCCCCAGTTCGTGGAGGAAGACCCGGTCCTGGTCGGGTCCGTCGGCGGCGAAGAGGCAATAGAGGTTGTAGATCCCCCCGCCGCCGTAGCGTTTCTTGTTCACAAGGATGGCCAGGGTGTCCCAGGGGACGGCGGCGGCCACTTCCTGGACGGCCCGGTTGTCGAAGGTGAGGCAATACCTGGGAAGGCCGAAAGCGCAGTGCCCGGCACCCAGGGAGGTGTCCCGCCAGATCCCCCGGTCCGGCTGGTCGCAACCTTCCTGCCGGGAGGGCCGGAAAGCGGCCCAGACATTGATCCGGTCCTTGTGGCGCGAGAAGGGCGGCTGGGAGAGAAGATACCCCGCAAACCGTTCCACGTCCTTTTTGAACTTCCCGGCCTGGTCCGCCTTGTAGCCCTCTCCGAGGAAGGCCACGTCCAGGCAGGCATGGGGATCCCCCGCCCGGAGCACGGGGAAGGAGACCACCCCCAACCCCGGTTTCTCCCGGTGGATGTTCCGGTCCCCCGGGTCCAGGAGGGTCTGGAAAAGGGGGCGGAGTTTCCCCCTGGGATCCCTGGCCGAGAGCAGAAAGAGGACCTTCTTTTTCGGCATGGGAAGGAGAAAGGATTCGTGGAAGACCCTCCCCCGGCCGTCCAGGGCGGGGCGTGTGGTCTTGTATTCCCCGAATAGGCTGTTGAAGCCCCGGGAGAAGAGGAGCTTCCCCGAGGCGGGATCCCGCACTTCCGCCCGATACCGGCCCTGGTCCAGGGGGTCAAGGAGGCCGTGGAAGGAGCCGGCCCATGGACCCTGTTTCCAGAGGGCGTCCAGGTAGATCCTTTCGGACCTGGCGCTCCCGCAATGGTCGTAATCCACACGAAGGGTGGCGTCCCGGAACCAATCTCCGAACCTCGGGGCGTCTTCCCTGGGGTAGACTGGGGATGCGAGAAACAGGAGAACCGCCAAAGAAGCCCCGGTTTTCATGGGTTCCTGCCTTTCTTCCCTCTTCCCTCGCCTTCTCGGTTTCCTTTTCCTTCTTTCTTTCCCCCAACCGGCGGCAGGTAGAGGTCCAGCTCCCCTCCCGCCAGGGAAAGGGGGCCCTGGAGTCCCTTCCGGGCCGCCAGGTCCCTGAGAAAGCCCGATCTTTCCCCGCCTTTCACGAGAATTCCTCCGAACCGGAGCCCGTCGGGGTCGGGGGAAGGGGGCAACTCCGAGGGTCCAAGGACGTTCCAGAAGATTCTTCTCCGGGAATAGAAGGCCAAGGGCGGGAGGAAGGGAGTCTCGCAAAGCAGGTAGGCCTTGTAGGGGACCTTGGCCCTCAAGACCTGTCCCGCCTTCTCGAACCTGTCGAGCCCGGGCTCCACGAGAGCCCAGCGGCGCCGGCTTCGATATCCACCCCATAGAAGGGAAAAGACCAGGAAAACCAGGGCCGAAAAGCGGACCAGGGCGGCCTTGGAGGGAAAGGCCCGGAGAATCCGGCCCGCCAGGTATGCCGTCCCAAGGCCCAGGCCGGGGGCGAAATAGATCTGGAGATAGTCGTGCTCGAAGGCGGCCTCCACGAAGAAAAGGGAGATGCACGCTCCCAGCAAAAGAGGGATCCAAAGGAGAAGGGCCTCCCAGGGCGCCTGTTTCCGCCAGGCGTCCCGCAGGGCCAGGAAGGCCCCCGCCCACCCAAGAAGGCTCAAAGGAAGGGGAATCCCTTTCCAGTTCCACCTAGCCACCTGGAGAAAGACTTCCCCCAGGGAGAGGGTCTTTCCGTGGAGGGTCAGGGCCCCGCCGAAGAAGGAACTCCTCTTGGCGAGAGGAGCCCACAGGTCTCCCCCGGAACCCCGGCCGGCAAGGTAGACCTGGAGGAGAAGGAGACAGAAACAAACCAACCAGGTCCCCCAGATGGCCAGGGCCCCTTTTTTCCCCCTCCTTCCCGGCGCCAGGAAGGCCCAGAGCCCCAAGGGAAGGGCGATCACCAGGGCGGCCCAATCGAAGAGACACCCCAGGGCGACGAAGAAGCAGGCCCCGAGGAGATCCAATGTCCGGCCCTTGCGCCGCCAGCGGGCGGCCGCCCAGGCCCCCCCGGCCATGGAAAGGAGAAGTCCCGGCCCGTGGGGGTCCACCAGGGTGCCGTAGAAGGACCAGATCGGGGTGCTCACCGCCAGGAGGACCCCGAAGAGAGCCAGCCAAGGCGAGTCCCAAAGGAAACTCCCGGCGTAGAGGTAGAAGAAAAGGGCCGCCAGCAGGGAGAGGGCCAGGCCCGGGCCACGGGCCTGGAGCGGCCCTTCGCCGAAGAGGGAGAAGACCCCCGCAAGGAGGAAGCCCACCATGGGGGGATGATCCAGGTAGAGCCTGGGATGGGCGGCCGGGGGCCCGGACTCGATGGAGAGGGCC
>Ga0256831_1000415_pt1 | contig 22042 bp, 23 predicted proteins | sample 132544metaG_FD_189087 | JGI IMG/M metagenome (GOLD analysis project Ga0256831, IMG submission 189087) | Hydrothermal vent microbial communities from Lau Basin, Pacific Ocean - 132-544 | ecosystem: Environmental > Aquatic > Marine > Hydrothermal vents | place: Pacific Ocean: Lau Basin | collected... | reverse complement strand
CTCCTCGAGAAGTTCTACGGTTTACCAAGGTTCTACAACGCCGAGAAGATGGAAGATTTGGTCGGCCACCTTGTCATAGGCCTCGCCCCCCACACATCGGCCGGAATCATTGGAAGGATTATAGGCTTCTCCGACGTTCTCGTCGGCTACGCTCATCCGTATTACCACGCCGCGAAGAGGAGGAACTGCTTCCCCGGTGACACGAGAATTTTAGTGCAGATAGACGGCAAACCGGCAAGGATAACGCTCCGCGAACTCTACGAGCTTTTTGAGGGAGAGGGCTATGAGAACATGGTCTACGTCAGGAAAAAGCCCAAGGTGAACGTTAAGGTCTACTCCTTCGACCCCAAGAGCGGTAAAGTCGTTCTGACCGACATCGAGGACGTCATAAAAGCCCCTTCAACGGACCACCTCATTCGCTTTGAGCTTGAGCTTGGAAGGAGCTTCGAAACTACGGTTGACCATCCGGTTCTCGTCTATGAGAACGGGAAGTTTGTGGAAAAGCGGGCTTTCGAAGTGAAAGAGGGCGAGTTTATGGGTGTTATCAGCGATAATGAAGTCCATTTATTGCGTGTTGGGCATATTCATTATGTTAAGTCTAGAGATGACTTTGTGTTCTCTCTTAATGCTAAAAATTACCATAACGTTCTAATGAATGAAAATATTATAACACACCAATGCGATGGTGACGAAGACGCCGTTATGCTCCTCCTCGATGCCCTGCTCAACTTCAGCAAGTACTACCTCCCGGAGAAACGCGGTGGAAAGATGGATGCGCCACTGGTAGTTACGACGAGGCTTGATCCGAGGGAGGTTGACAGCGAGGTCCACAACATGGACGTAGTTAGATATTATCCCCTCGAATTCTATCAAGCCACCTACGAGATGAAGTCGCCGAAGTCAATAAAGTTCATCGAGCGCGTCGAGGACAGGCTCGGGAAGCCTGAGATGTACGAGGGGTTGAAGTTCACCCACGATACCGATGACATCGGTCTCGGTCCGAAGATGAGCCTCTACAAGCAACTCGGCGATATGGTGGAGAAGGTTGAGAGACAGCTCGCCCTGGCCGAGAGGATTCGCGCGGTTGATGAACACCACGTTGCCGAGACCATACTCAACTCCCACCTGATTCCGGACTTGAGGGGCAACCTCAGGAGCTTTACGAGGCAGGAGTTTCGGTGTGTTAAGTGTAACACGAAGTACCGCAGACCTCCTCTCGGAGGAAAGTGTCCCAGATGCGGGGGGAAGATAGTTCTGACGGTAAGCAAAGGCGCGGTCGAGAAGTACCTGCCAACGGCGAAGATGCTCGTTACCCGCTATAACGTCAAGGACTATACCAGACAGAGGATATGCCTGACCGAGAAGGACATTAAGAGCCTCTTCGAGAACGTCTTTCCCGAGAGGCAGAGGACCCTCATGGGCTTTTCAGCGGACGTCTGCGAGAAGATGATTAAAGAGCGGACCGGGAAGTCGAACGGTAGGAACGGCTATCTCGACGAGCTGAAGGCCAGCGGAAACGGGAAGAAGGGAGCGAAGGACAGGACTAAGAAAACCCCTTCAAAGGAAATCAGAAAAACCCCAGAGAGGCCCAGGCGCTCCGAGAAGAAGATAAAGCCGGCTACGGGCTTCGAAAAGGCCGCCCTTAAGGAGTATATGAGGGAGAAGAAAAAGACCGGGGCGGAAGAAGGGCGCATGGCGAAGGGCAAGAAGAAAAAGAAGGGGATAAGCCTCGACGACTTCTTTGGTTCCTGACCCTTGTCTCTTTTCTCCCGGGCTTTCCGTTAATCATATATACGATAACACCGTTCCCTTTTCGGTGGAAATGCAGGGATTCAAGCTCCTCCCCAGCGTTGCTTACCTGCGCGTTCAAAAGCAGGCCTTTATAGGCTACTCCATGCCCCTCGCGGGCTGGATAGGAGAGTACCTGATAAACTACCGGAAGCTTCCGAGGCCGACCTTCCTCTCCCGGGCCTTTGGTAAGCTGGGCTTTTCTTTAGCTGGGGAGGGGAGGGATGAGAGATACATAACCCAGTTCTTCACCAGGGGATCGGTTTCAGTAAGCGCGAGCTGGGACGTTGAGAAGGAGGGCCTCTTTCTCCAGATCTTTCCGCTACGCTCAAAACTCTCCCGCGGTCTAACCATCAGGGCCGAGTACATAGACTTTTACGACCAGCACGTCGTTTCTATCGAGCCCACGGGAAAGCTTCCACCCGGGATAAGGGGAATAGGCATAAACGCCCTCATTCTTGAGGACTACTACCCGGTGGAGATCCCCTACTGGGGGCTTTTGCATGAGGACTGGGAGACCGAGCTTAACCTGATCGTCATGAAGGATGAGATCTACGATAGGCTGAAGCGCGAGGAGTACCGCTGTCCCGTCTGCTTCTCACCGCTGAGCGAGGAGAACGGCGTTCTTAAGTGCCCCAACTGCGGCTTCACCTACGCCCCGGAGAACGACTTCGAGCGGGTCATGGAGACGTTCACTGTGGAGGAGTTTGCGTTTTAGCAAACTTTGCAGGGCGAAGTTTGATCAAAACGGTTCTTACCCATTTACTCGCTTCAGAGTACTTTGTACATGCTTTGTAATAGGGGAGTTTTAGTGGGCTTTCTTTAGTGGATGCTCAATCTTTGACTTTGGGTTTATGCCTCCTGCGCTCTTGGGCACTATTGGAAGTAAACCCCTCCTTAAAACGTCAGTTTGAGCACGAAAGCCACTGGATGTAAAGCACATTAAAGGCACGTGCGACATTGGGGATCTCACAAACATTCAACGACTTTCCGTCAGCGCTGAGACTTCTGGAAAAAGCTTCACCAAAAATACGTAGCTCTCCTCAAAACGCAACTTCGAGGGTTTAACTCACGGATGAACTCTTTATTGGCAGGAACTGACTGTAAAGGAACCTTTAATGTGGGTTTACTTTTCTTTGACACCCTTCGGGTGTCTTCTTTAAAACTAAACCCTCTTTAAAAGGGGCAATTTAACAGTTCTCAATTTCGAAGCGACGATCAAACAAAAACCCTCTCAAAAATTTAGCCTGTCAAAAGGAGCTACGAACTTTGATGAAACTTTTCGCCAGAAAAGTTTCTATGGTAGCCCGGCGGGGATTCGAACCCCGGTCCCCGGATCCAAAGTCCGGGATGATGGCCGCTACACCACCGGGCTGCCCTGCGAAAAATGCAAAGTTTCTGCTTTATAAACTTTGAGTTCCGGCAAAAACTGTGGAAGGGTTCAGATGATGGCGGAAACCAGGTCTCTGATTGCCTTTTCAGGGTCCTTCGCCTTCGTAACGCCGCTCGCGAGGAGAACGCCGACGCTTCCCAGCTCGAGGGCCTTCTTCACGTCCTCGCCCGTTGATATTCCTGCTCCGGTGAGAACCTTCACTTCGGGGTTGACCTTTCTGACAAGTTCAACGGTATCGGTTATCACTTCGGGCTTGGCCCTGCTGACAGGAATGCCAGTTCCTATCAGCTCGGGCGGTTCAACCGCTACATAATCCGGGCCGAGGGCGGCAACGGCAGCTGAAACTGCCGGTTTGTTGGAGCAGACCATCGTCATGAGTCCAACTTCCTCAGCCCTTCTAATGCTCGCCTCCAGGTCCGCCAGGATCATCCTTCTCTCCGAGTGATTGAGGAGCGTTCCTACGGCCCCGGCCTCCTTAACCGCCTCCGGAAGAACGTGGCCTGTATGACTTCCCGGTTTTATCGGGTCCAGGTGCTGTGCGAAGACCGGTATCTCCACGCTATCTGCAACCGTTTTGAGGTCGGTGAACTGGGGTGCAACCACGATGGTTATCCCCGTTTCCTTCCAGACCTTTTCAGCGGCTTTTGCTATCGCCAGTGCCCTCTTTCCGGTCGCTTCGATGTAGGTCTTGAAGTTTATGGCTATGATCGGTTCCCTCAGCTTTACCATCGGTATCACCTGAGGTGTTACGTTCTTTTCCCTTAAACGTCTTTCGGGAGTTTTGTTTCCACTGGAGGGGTCTGCCGAAGGGGTCTATCATCCCGGCCCGTATGAGGGAGGAGCTTATTTTGGGCCCTATCGGGCTCTTCACCAGGGGGATGACGACTATTTCCAGGGGTTTTAGACCCCTCTCCTTCCGGGCCCGGTTAACTATCAGAGCCCCCCTGTAGGTTTCCTCGCTCACGACTATGGCCTCAAGGCTCCTCATCTCCGCAGCGAAACCTATGGCGTCGTGGATCTTGATCACGCGGTAGCTGGAGTACCCGTTGACGTCGAAGAATTTGATCAGATCCCTCAGGCGAAGGCCGTAGGGGAGAATCCTTTCGGCGTGGGGCTTGTCCCTCACCATCCCGTCGGAGGTTAGGCCCACGTAAACGTATTCGCCGACCTCGAAGGCTTTCCTGAGGAGGGCCTTGTGGCCCAGATGAAGCCTGTCGAAGGTTCCGCCGACGACGACTTTTTTGAATTTCTTCATGGTCCTTCGTTGGGCCCGGAACCAATAAGCTTTTTTATTGGCCGGAAAGATTTCTCCGGAGGTGAAGGAATGAAGAAGCTTGCCGTCCCCGTTCTCATTCTCATCCTGGCAGGGACCCTCGGAGGGGTCAGTGCCGCCGAGCCGCAGCCCCTCTTCGACTTGAACTTTCTGATAAGGGTCTCCCCCGTCCAGCTCAACGGTTCCGAGGTGTGGATCGGAAGCTTCAGCGTCCACGCCGTTCTGAAGGATCCCCTTTACCGGGCCTACTTCGATCACCTCGCGGCCAACAACACCACCCGGGCCCGGGAGGAATTCAGGGACTTCGTTCGGCAGCTCGTCTACGGCAACCTGAAGGACAACTTTGAGAGACGCTTTGAGGAGGTCAACCTCTCGGGGACGATATATCTCCCCGAGGGCGGCCCGGTTAGGGTGGGTGACAACTGGTCCGCCACTGTCTCGTTTGCGATCTCCAACTTCCTCGTGAGTACCGATGGGAAGGTCCTGAGGTGTCCCCTCTCCGGTAACCTGCAGTTCGTCTTTAAGGGCCATGTCTTCGACTACACATGGGACCGAATGACGGTGGTTCTTCCCAGGAACTACGAGATCAAGAACCTCGCCCCGCGGCCGGACGATTTCTCGAAGGGCGTTGCCATCTGGACCAACGGGAGCTACATTCCCCTCATCGAGCTCTACACTCCTGCGTATACCTTCCTGCGCTACATAAACTCCACCCACAAGAGCATAACCCTCTCCTTCGATCCCGAGGACGGCTACCTGAGGTTCAACGCTACCTTTGACCGGGTTCCCGAGTACGACTCCACGGTGGAGTACCTGCTCAGGAGCTTCAAGGAGACAATGGACGTGGTCAGCATTGACACCCTCGAGAAAAACGGAACCCTCATCGTCGTCGGCATAGCCCGGCCCGAGGTGGCCTATCGCGAGACATCGAAGGAGAGGGTATGGCAGGTTATGGTCAAACTTCCGGGCAGGTTCGACGAGATCAGGGTAACCGCCGGAACCTACCAGCTCGCCCCGGATAACACCGTCATAATAACGGTCATCGAGAAGAAGTCCGGGAATCGGGTTTACTACCTCCTGGGCGGGGCACTCACGGTGGGTGTCGCGGCCTTTTTCTTCGCGCGGAGGCGCAGGAAGAATTCCAAAGAGCCCGAAAATAAGGGGGAAACCCCGGTGGACGAGCTCGTTGACGTCGTCAGCCTCGAGGAGGGTGAGTGAATGGACTTCTTTTTCTATCCCAAAAGCGTCGCCGTCTTCGGCTCCTTTAGAGAGGGCGCGATAGCCCACGAGATCCTCAGGAACATCGTGGAGGGCGGCTTTGATGGGAAGATAATTCCCGTCAACCCGAAGGGTGGAACCGTTGAGGTCGCTGGAAAGCGCTTTGAAATCATGCAAAAGCTTGAGGAACCCGTTGACGTTGCGATAATCGCGGTTCCCTCAAAAATCGTTCCGTCTTTGATCGACGAGATAGGGCCGCTCATCAAGGGCGCCGTCGTCATCTCTGCTGGCTTTTCCGAGGTCGGGAACGATGAGCTGGAGCGCGAGCTTGTTGAGAAGGCCAGAAAGCACGGCGTTAGACTCATAGGCCCCAACTGCGCCGGGGTCTTCGGCGTCCACGGGAAGTTCTTCGGGTCCTTTGAGGTTCGGGTTAAACCAGGCGGACTCGCTCTAATCAGCCAGAGCGGTGCCTTCGGAGGAGCGGCTTTGGCCATGGGTAACGACGAGGGGATTGGATTCTCGGCCTTTGTAAGCTATGGAAACGCCGCTGATTTGAACGAGAGCGACTTTTTGGAATACTTCGCCGACGATGAGAACACGAAGGCCATAGCCCTCTACATCGAGGGGGTTAAGGATGGCAGGCGCTTCCTCAAAGCCCTCCGCTACGCGAGTGAGAAGAAGCCCGTCATAGTGCTCAAGGCAGGGAAGAGCGCGAGCGGCGCCAAAGCTGCAGCATCTCACACGGGTTCCCTCGCAGGTTCCTACGAGATTTACAGGGCGGCCTTCAGGCAGGCAGGCGCGATAGAGGTAGAGGAGATGGAGGAACTCTTCGATGCGGCTAAAGCCTTCGAGATGTATCTTAAAGCCGGAAAGCGCGTAGCGGTGATAACCAACTCCGGTGGTCCCGGCGTTTTAGCGACGGACAAGCTGGAAAAGCTAGGTCTTGAGATCGCGAAGCTGAGCGGGAAAACCGTCCGGGAACTCCGCTCCTTCCTTCCAGAGCAGTGCTCCGTTAAGAATCCCATTGACCTCATAGCGGATGCGGACTACGAGCGCTATAGAAGAACCATCGAGGTAGTGTGTAAGGACGAGAACGTTGATTCTCTCTTAGTCATCTGCGTGCCGCCGATATTCATACCGAGCGAGGAAGTGGCTAAGGCGGTCATCGAGGCCGACTGCGACAAGCCGGTTATCGTCAACTTCATGGCGGGGGAGCTGGTCAGGGACGGCGTTGAAGTCCTCGAAAGGGCTGGAATAAAGAACTTCCCCACGCCGGAGAGGGCCGCGAGGGCTCTTTACTGGCTCTCTCTCAGGGACGACCCGGACAAAGGCTTTTAAACGGCCGGGTCGTTTAACTTCCCATGATATCCCTTGGCATAGAGGGAACCGCCCATACCCTCGGCATAGGCATCGTCACCGAAAAAAAGGTTCTCGCCAACGTATTTCACACTCTCACCACCGAGAAGGGTGGAATCCACCCGAAGGAGGCCGCCGAGCACCACGCGCGCCTTCTCAAGCCCCTTCTGAGGAAGGCCCTCAACGAGGCAGGAATAACGATGGAGGACGTTGACGTTATAGCCTTCTCCCAGGGGCCGGGTCTCGGGCCGGCATTGAGGGTCGTCGCGACCGCGGCCAGGGCGCTGGCAATACGCTATGGAAAGCCGATAGTGGGCGTGAACCACTGCATAGCCCACGTGGAAATCACCAAAATGTTCGGCGTCAAGGACCCGGTCGGTCTGTACGTGAGCGGTGGCAACACGCAGGTTCTCGCCTTAGAGGGCGGTCGCTACCGCGTTTTCGGTGAGACCCTTGACATAGGCATAGGGAACGCGATAGACACCTTTGCTAGGGAGCTTGGCATAGGCTTTCCCGGAGGCCCGAAGATAGAGAAGCTCGCCCAAAAGGGGGAGCGCTACATTGAACTCCCCTACGCGGTGAAGGGCATGGATCTGAGCTTTTCGGGAGTTCTCACCGAGGCGGTCAGAAAGTACCGCACCGGAAAGTACCGCGTTGAGGACCTGGCCTATTCCTTCCAGGAGACCGCCTTTTCGGCGTTGGTTGAGGTCACCGAGAGGGCAGTTGCACACACCGGCAAGGACGAGGTTGTGCTAGTTGGGGGCGTTGCCGCGAACAACCGTCTTCGCGAGATGCTCAGAATAATGACGGAGGACAGGGGTGTTGAATTCTTCGTCCCGCCCTACGACCTCTGCAGGGACAACGGGGCCATGATAGCCTACACAGGTTTGAGGATGTTCAAAGCGGGAATACGCTTTTCACTCGAGGAAACCGTGGTGAAGCAGAGGTTCAGGACCGACGAGGTTGAGGTGACCTGGGATTGAGAGTCTCGCCCATCTTTTTCATAACGGACATCGTGCTGCTCGTGGTCATTGGCTACGCGGCCATCTACTCCCTCAGGAGGGTCCACAGGTACGGTGAGCCCCTGGACAGGTTCATAGTAATCACGGCAGTATCCCTGCTACTCGCCACTGTTGGCAGGTTCATGGATGTTCTGGACGATTTCTGGCTTTTCCCGGGTCCGTATTACGCCGTCGAATACGTCCTCTACTTCCTCGCCATAGTGGGGGTTGCCTACGGTCTGCTGAGCTACATCAGCAGCGTGGAAAGACGCATCTTTCCCATCCCCTCGGAAGAAGGCGCCGGGGGAGAGCTCGCCCCCGGGGGTTATCTCTACATTACCGGCTCCGATGAGGGAGATTTCTTGAAGTTCCTCGGGAAGTGCGTGCACGATCCCGTCCTCGTTATAACCCGGGATCCCTGGAGGTACGAGGGCCTGGAAAACGTCAGGACCGTGTGGGTTACCCCCATCGGTGAGGGAGGCGTGAGCCCGACGAGGCTCCACGTTCTGCTTGACGCCGCGGTGGAATTCATGAGGGGCGGCGGAAAACTCGTGGTAGTTGACTGCCCCGAGATACTGGTGCTCTACAACGACTTCCCGGCGGTATTCAAGTTCCTCTCCTCGATGAAGGACTACGCCATCAGCTCCGGTTCGACGGTTCTTCTGCTCGTGGAGGAGGGTACGCTCGACGAAAGGGAGCTCAACATCCTGTCCCTCGAGTTCACCCCGGTCAGGGAGCTGAAGAACCTCCTCAAAACCTCTTCTTGAGCCTCATCGTGTACTTGGGGTAGATCTCCCGCGTGAAGCGTATAAACTTGGCCTTACGCGGGGACTTCTTTATGGTTATCTCGGTCTTGGGGTTCAGGTGTGTGTAGAACTGGCCATCAATGGCGAGGATGATCTCCCTCTTGAGGGCGAGGTTCCTCACGTCTATGGTGCTGGACGCCGGAACGACCATCGGCCTCGAGCTCAGTGCCAGGGGCGCCAGGGGGGCTATGACCATCACGTCGAGCCTGGGGTCAACGAAGGGTCCCCCAGCGCTCATTGCGTACCCCGTGGATCCGGTGGGCGTAGATATTATCAATCCGTCAGCCCTTATCTCGTCCGCCAGGCCGCCATCGATGTAGTACTTCAGATGGATTATCTTGCCCGGAATTCCCGTCAGTACAGCGGACTCGTTGAGAGCGTCCGGGACGCTGTTCTTCCCGTTCAGGTACGTTCTGAGCTTTATGCGCTCGTCAATGTAGTATTCACCTTCAAGGAGTTTGCTGAGGGCAAAGAACGTTTCGTGGGGTTCGACTTCTGTGAGAAAACCAAGGGTCCCCATGTTTACACCGAGTATCGGTATCTCCTTTTTCGTCCTGTGCTCCACCCTAAGGATGGTACCGTCCCCGCCGATGGCTATTATGACGTCCACGTCGAACTCCTCGAGCGGAAGGACGTCCTCCTCGCTGAACTCGGGCAGGTTCTCGTAGGTTTCCCTGTCAACGAAGACCCTGTATCCGCTCACCTTCAGGAAGTCGTAGACGCGATAGGCCAGTTTGAGGGCCTCCTTTTTATCCCTCCTCGCGACAACGCCGAACTTCATAATCCCTCCCCCATTTCTTCCTCCAGAACCCCTCTTTCCGGGGCGGGCGGGGTGACCTCATCCCTCCCCCCGAGGCCCGCGACCACAAAGGAGCCCACGACCGTCGGCCCCCAGTAGGATATGAGCCTCTCAAGGATCGTTCCGGTAACCGCGAACTCGGGGTCTATGCCCAGGGCTATGAACACCGCGGAGTTGACGGCCTCTATTATCCCCGCACCGCCCGGGACGATGGCGAACATTCCGACCACCATCGATACGACGAGAACCACGGTTATGTCCACCGGTTCTATCGGGTAGTTTATGGCCATGAAGATGAGGTGATACCTGGCTATCGTGAGGCCCCAGTAGACGAAGGACAGAAGCACCGCCACCAGGGTGTGGAGCTTGCTCCTGGCTAGAAGCCTGAAGTCCGTCTGGAAGCGGGGAATCGTCACCCGGTCTATTTCCTCAAAGGTTCCCCTTCTCCGCTCGGCCCTCCCCCTGGACACCCTCTCGTACAGCCGGAATATCCACCAGATCGCCCCATGGGATCTCTTCTCGCTCATCAGGAGCCCTATGACGAGGGCCGCGAAACCGAACATTACCGCGTCCAGGAAGAGAATGAGCCAGGTGAGGGCGGTCTCGCCGAGCCGGTGGACGTGAACCGTTGCTGTGATCATCATAACGGCTATCGGAATCAGATCGAGTATCCTGTCCATCATCACGCTCGCGGTCATAGGACCGTAGGGTTCTCCGGTTTCCCTTGCGAGGTAGTAGACCCTGATGAACTCACCGAGGCCCTTTGCTCCCGGGCTTATGTTGTTGAAGAACATCCCCACGAATATCGCCTTGAACACCGTCCAGAGGGGGGCCTCTATTCCAAGCCCCTTCAGGAGAACCTTCCACCGGAGGGCCCAGGCCAGCAGGGTCAGGAGGTAGACGACCACCGCGAGCAGAAGGTACTCAAGCCTCGAGTTCCGGAGGATCTCCACTACCCCCTGGGCCCCCGCCCAGTTGATTAGGGCACCGATCACAACGAGTGCCCCGCCGAAAAACGCCACCCTCTTCCAGTCCATGGTGTGCACCGTTAGTCTTTCTCTTCCCCGTTCCCGTTTATATCGTTGTCGTTTGATCCTTTCCTCAGCCTGATTCCAAAGTGGGCCATCACGAGAGCCCCTATGACCGTCGGCCCCCAGTAGGATACCAGTCTCTCGAGGAGGGTGGCGGTAACGGCAACCTCCTTGTTAATTCCCAGGAGGACGTAGACGGCCGAGTTTATGGCCTCTATCAATCCCGCACCGCCCGGGACGATGGCGAACATTCCGACGACGATGCTTATCATCTGAACAACCATAACGTCGAGAAGCCTTATCGGGTTGTTTATGCTGCAGAAGATGAAGTAGGAACGCAGGAGGATGAAGAACCAGGTGACGAAGGACCAGAAGAGCGAGAGAACGAAGGCCCTCTTGTGCCTCATCAGTATTCTGAAGTTCTCCTGGAAGCGTGGGACGTCGATCTCGACGATTCTGACAAAGCGCTCCTCGTACTTGAGGGCCTTCTTCGGCATTATCCTCTTGAACTGGCGGTAGAGCCAGTAGAGGATTCCCTTCGTCCGGTTCTCGCTGAGCAGAACACCGAGTGTAGCGAAGGTGGCGATGGCAAAGAACGCATCCAGGAGAAGGAGTGTCACGGTTAGCGTGAACGATCCCAGTCTGTAGACGTGAATCGTTGCCAGGAGAAGCATGAAAACCACGGGAATGACGTCCATTATCCTGTCCATCATCACAGTCGCGAAGACGTGGCCGTAGGGCTCACCGGTCTTCTTGGCGATGTAGTACATCCTCACCGGTTCGCCGCCGCCCCTGGCACCGGGAGTTACATTGTTAACAAAAACGCCGACCAAGAGGGCTCCGAGTATTGTTTTGAAGCTGGCCCGGATGTTCAGGCTCCTGAGGAGGACCCTCCAGCGGAGGGCCCAGGCCAGGAGGGATGCCACGTACGCCAGAACCGCCAGGAGGAAGTAGTCCAGTCTCGCGGTCTTGAGGATCTCGATCACGTCGCCTATTCCGGCCCACCAGAGGAGAAGTATGATCACAACGATACCAAGCCCGGAGAGAGAGTACTTCCTCTTTCCCATCCCTACACCTTCCTGAATCTGGCTATGAAGAAGCCCTGGGTGAGATGCCTGTTCGGGTAAAACCTCTGCACGTTCTCAATTCCGATCCCCGGGGAACCTATGAAGATGCTCTGCTCCTCGAGTTTGAGTCCCTTCGAAAGGGCGTACTTCACGTTCGCCTCGTTCTCCTCCAGCGAGAGCGTGCAGGTGGAGTAAACCAAAACGCCGCCCTTCCTCAGGGACTTCACCGCCGCCCAGATGAATGCCCTCTGGTAGCGCGCGGTCGCCTCGATGTCCTTTGGAGTTCTGCTCTCCCAGAGCTTGGGCCTTATGCCGAGGGCGGTGCAGGGTGCATCGAGGAGTATCTTATCGGCATGAATTCCGAGTTCTGGCAGCTTCCTCGCGTCCATCCTTATGAGCCTGACGTTCTTAACGCCGAGCCTCTTAAGTTCTTCCTCCATCTTCCTCAGCCTGTTCTTCGATTTGTCCATCGCGATTATCTCTCCCCTGTTCTGCATGAGCTGGGCTATGTGGCTCGTCTTTCCGCCTGGAGCGGCCGCCATGTCGATTATTAAATCTTCCTCTCTCGGCTCTAGGACGTGGGCAACGACCATTGAGGGCAGGCTCTGGGCGTAGAAGAGGCCCTCCTTAAAGCTCTCTAGCTCGCTCAAACTTGGAAGCTTGAACTTTGGAAGGGTCACTTCCACTGCTAAGCCCCTAGTCGAGGTTATCATCTCCTTCGCGCCCATCCTGGCTATGCCAATTCCGACGAGCAGGCCCCTCGGGTCTCTAATCTCCACCTCGTCTCCAGGCTTTATCCTTCTGTCCGCCTGGAGAACACCGGGAGCGTAGAGCATCGCACCCTGGTAGACGCTCTCGCTCGCGAACTTGTTGGCCCTCACGGCGGGAAGGTCCGGCTCATAATCATCCGGAAAGTTGGGACCTTCCCTCTCGAAGTATATCCCCTCCCGAAGGTAGGGGCTTCTCTTTGGCTTCAAACCTTCTTTCCTCAGAATGGCCATCAGCTTCGAGCGGCTCGTTTTCAGGGTATTCACGCGGATGTAGTACTTCTCCACCGGTGTCCGGAGGGAGGCCATTATTTCCTCCGCCTCGTCCCCAAAGAGTTTCCTGTAGTACTCCCTCAGCTCCGGTGGAAAGGCCTCCTCATAGCCCATAGAGACACCTCAGAGGTCGAAGATTTCAAAGCGTTTTCCGAGGTCTATGAGCCTCTTGATTCCCTGCTTGAGGGCCTTTACGCTCCCGAAGTTTGCCTCGAACTGGAAAACTTTCTCGTCGCTTTTCTCAATTCTCTCGAGAACCTCCGTCGGGGAGACCCTCCCATCGCGCCTCCAGTTGTAGACGTCGCTCAGGAAGTTTTCCGAACCGTAGATGAAGCTCCTGGGAAAGAGCTCGAGGAAGAGGCCGACGAAGTTCTCGCTTATCCTCTCCCTTGGAACGGCAACCACAAGGTAGTAGCTCTCCGGCGTCGCCCCGACCTCGATCTGGGGCTTTATCTCGAAGGCCGGGTGCGGATAGCTCATCTGCCTCCACTCGCCGTCTAGGAAAAGGTAAGCTCCGAAGACCTCCTCAACGTCTTCGATCTTAAAGCCCTCCGGCGGGTTTGCCTTCAGCTCATCGTTGAGCGCAAAGATGCTCTCCCACATCTCGTTCAGAAAATCGTGAACTTCTCTCACTTTCATCCCGCACACCCAAAATGGAAAAGGAAATGGCCTTAAAAACCTTCATCCAAGTATCTCGTCCAGCATCTCGTTCAGGGTCTCCATTATCTCCGTCTTCATGGTTTCCTCGTAGCTGGCGAGCCTGACCCGGTAGCTCTGCCCCATAAAGTCCAGACTGAGGAAGACGTTGGCTCTCAACCTGCTCACCTCCCCGTTCCTGACGTGGCGGACCCATGCCTTTGGAAGGGAGTCCTCGATGATGTAGGCCCGGAGATCCAGGACAGCGTATCCGTTGGCGGGTATGACGACCCTGTTCCGGGTCTCTCCGTAGGCCACTTTGATGTCGTTGGCATAGGCCTCAAAGCTGACGTTCCCTACGGGCACGGGGAACCTGTTGGGGTTGTAGAACTTCATGTGGGCAATCAGGACGGCCTTCCCCTTCTCCTCACCGGCCCAGTCAAAGGTGGTTCCGACGAGGGCTGGGGTTTTAACGAGGCCACCGGCTATTTCCCTGCTCTCTGCGGTGAAGTTCAAGCTGGCCAGGATGTCCTCGCTGACCTCCCGCCTTAAGTCGTAGTCAATGGGTATGATCCCCAGGAGCCTGCTCCTGAAGAGCACAAGGACCGTCCCCCTCTGGCCGTTGTCGAGGTACCTGACGAGGGCACGGACCAGGTTCCGGTTTTCGACGGCAAGAACGATCTCCAGCTCCTTCCCGAGGGCGCTGTAATTGAACTCTTCGACCCCCATAACCGGGATGCCCATAAACTCCACGGTCAGGTTCTCCAGCGAGAGGGGAACTGCCAGGGGTTTGTTGAGCCGGCCCTCCAGTACTATTTCCGTCCTGTCCTCTGTTACCTGACCCCACCGGGCGTTCACCTCTGGCTGGGAGGTGAAGGCGGCGTAGACCACGTAACCCACCCAGAGGATTATCGCTATGGTCACCAGCCCGAGTACAGTCTTCAGTCCCATCTCCATCACCTTCCAGGGTTCTCCCATCGTTTAAACTTCTCCGGTAGCTTTAAAACTCCATCCCCCTACACCGGATGGTGAACAGTGATGTCGCTCTCATCGTTCCTGTGGGCCCTGTGGTACGTCCTCCCCGCCTATGTGGCCAACGGTACCCCTGTACTCGTTGGGGGAGGGAGACCGATAGACGGCGGAAGGACCTGGAGGGACGGAAGAAGACTTCTCGGTGACGGAAAGACCTGGCGGGGTTTCATCGGTGGAGTGGCCTTTGGAACCCTTACCGGCGTGATTCAGTACTTCATAACACCCGACTTCTACGGCGATCTTAAGACCGCGGTTCTGCTGGCTTTCCTTCTCTCCTTTGGAGCCCTGGTGGGCGATCTGGTCGGTAGCTTCCTCAAGAGGCGTGCCAACCTTCCGCGCGGCGCTCCCGCGATAGGCCTCGATCAGCTCGGCTTCCTCCTCTCGGCCCTTGCCTTCGCCTACCCGGTCAAGCCCCTGAGGGGCGATCAGATGCTGATGGTCCTGATAATTACTCCCTTCATCCACTGGGGGGCCAACTACTTCGCCTACAGGATGGGATGGAAGAGCGTACCCTGGTAGCGAGCCACCGGGCAACCCTTTTTAACTTCCCCTCCAACCTCTTTTGGGTGATGTGGATGAAGGTTACCGTTCGCTACTTCGCGCGCTACCGCTCCCTCGTCGGCAAAAGCGAGGAAGAACTTGAGGTTCCAGACGGAATAACCGTTAGGGAACTCATCGAGATCCTGAAGGAGAGGCACCCGGTTCTCAAAAACGAGGTCTTCGCGGAGGAGGACGACCTGGCCGATGTCAACGTTTCGCGGAACGGCCGCTACGTGCGCTTCGACGAGGTTTTAAGGGATGGAGACATCGTCGCGATATTTCCCCCCGTGAGCGGTGGTTGAGATGCTCAGCGAGAAGGAAATCGAGCGCTACGACAGGCAGATAATGATATTCGGGAAGGAGGGCCAGGAGAAGCTGAAGAACTCGAAGGTGGCCGTCGTTGGAGTCGGCGGTCTGGGAAGTCCAGTTGCCTACTACTTAGCTGCTGCCGGAATCGGGACGATACTCCTGATAGACGAACAGGAACCTGAACTCAGCAACCTGAACAGGCAGATACTCCACTGGGAGGAAGACCTGGAGAAGAACCCCAAGCCCCTATCGGCGAAGTGGAAGCTCGAGCGCTTCAACTCCGACATAAAAATCGAGACCTTCGTTGGGCGGCTCACCGCCGAGAACGTCGATGATGTCCTCGATGGCGTCGATGTAATCGTTGACTGCCTCGACAACTTCGAGACGAGGTTCCTGCTCGACGACTACGCCCACCGGAAGAGAATCCCCCTCGTTCACGGCGCGGTAGAGGGGACCTTCGGCCAGGTGACGACGATAGTTCCTGGCAAAACGAAAAGCCTTCGCGAGATCTTCCCCAACGTTAAAGAAAGGAAGGGAAAGTTCCCGGTGATCGGACCCATAGCCGGAGTCGTGGGCTCGATCCAGGCGATGGAGGTTATAAAGCTCCTGACGGGCCTCGGGGAGCCCCTCCTGAACAGGCTCCTGCTCGTTGATCTCGCCTACAATACCTTCGACGTTGTCGAGCTCAGGTAGGGGGCCTGACCTCTATCCTTCTGTTCACAGAGGTTATCTCGAAGGTCTCGTCCCAGCTTCCCTCCTGGGTTATCCTCATCTCGCCTAGAATCGGGTCGCTGACCTCCGTCACGGAACTTACATCAAAACCGAGCCTTCCCCCGACGAGTCTGTTTCCCCTGAAGTGGAGCTCCAGCCTTCCCCCGCTGACGTACACAGAGGTCTGGGCTGACGCTGAGAAGTAGGCCTCTGCGAGAGGCTCCAGCTCGTAGTCGGGAATGCGGTAGATCAGCCGCAGGATCTTCCCCTCCTCGATGGAGTCCGGTTTCTCAGCCAGGTATCTCCTCGCCAGGCTCACTATGCTGTACCTCCACACCATCTCGCTTGCGGCGGGATCGTCTATCCTCACCCAGCCGACGGCAGTCCGCAGGTAGGTGACGTTGTTCACTATTATCCGCGACGTTTCCGTCCCGGTCCCGTCGGGAAGGCTTATGGTTGTCGTGTTTATCCAGGCACTCCAGGAGTCGTAGTCTACGTAGCCCCTTTCGATGATCCGCAGGGTAACGTTGTCGGTCTCCGAGCTTTCATTCCCCTCCACGGTCACCGTCATTACCAGAGATGTGTTGCTGTTGTAGGTGAACCGCCTTATTGAGCGTACCCCCTCCAGAAGCTCCCCTGGATCCGGTTCCTTTCGGGTTGTCGTGACGGCCGGTCTGGGAGAGCCGGTCGTTTCCATCTTTTCCGTGCCGTTTGGGACGATGCTGGCCGTCGGTTTGGCCGTCGTTTCGCCGCCACCCATGCAGCCGGCAATCGCGCCGACCAGGAGGATCACGAGGAGTGGGAGTGCGTACCCCTTCATAACACCACCACCGCAGCTCCCCCTCCGGCCACTTAAACCTTTCCACCGCTCGATTTTTAACGTTCAAAGGCCAAATTCCGCCGGTGGTGGCATGAAGGTCAGACTCATGAAAGAACCCTTCGATCTCAACGGGGCCCTGGATCACGTTTCCGTCCCCGAGGCTGGAGCCTACGTCTTCTTTCTCGGCAGGGTCAGGAACGAGAGCCGCGGAAGAAAAGTTGAGAAGCTCATCTACGAGGCCTATCCCGAGATGGCCGAGGCGGAGATGGAGCGCATAAGGGAGGAAGCCCTCGAGAGGTTCCCGATCATCGACATCCTCATATGGCACCGCTACGGCGAGCTTGATGTTGGGGAAGATACCATACTCATCATAGCCAGCGCTGGGCACAGGAAGGAGGCCTTTGAGGCCTGCTCGTGGGCGATTGATGAGGTCAAGAAGCGCGTCCCCGTCTGGAAAAAAGAGGTGACCGACGGGGGCACCTTCTGGATTGAGGGCGATAGGCAGATTCCCCATCCGTGATCTGGAATTTTCCATTTTTTGCAAACTCCTTCCAATGGTATGCAAAATCGGAATAGAAAAAGTATATATAGCGGGCCGCCTATCCCTCTACCGGTGGTGCCGGTGGAGGAGATCACATACGAGGCATCAGGATCCTTTGAGGTTCCCATCTCGTCGAGGGTCGTTTCGATATCAAAGCCCCCCTGGAGCGCCAGACCCCACCGCGGGAAGCTCGAGAGATTGATACTCCAGCTCGGTGCGGGAAGGGGCAGGTTCTCCGAGGTTGAGGGGATACCCAGGTCACTGGGCTGCATAGGCAACAACCGCTTCCTCCTGAGGCGGGAGCCCCTGAGTGTGGAAAGGGTGAGGGAGCTCATCTCCGAGTTCAGAAAAGCCGGTGGAAGGGAGCTCTGGCTGACCAACTACGACAGCGTTGATTATCTTCTCTCAGTGGCCGCGTACTCCGTCGAGATCGGCGTTGATGAGGTCCACGCCGTCCTTCATCTTGATGACCTCGATAGAGTAAGACCCGTTGAGGGTGTTCGTTTCATAGCGGAGCTCGAGTATTCGTCGGAGAACCTCCAGAGGCTTGAGGCCCACCGCTGGCTCCATGGGGCACTGATTATGGTCAGGGGCTCTGACCTGGATGACTTTCTGGGCCTCAAGACCACCTTTCCCGGGGAGATCTACGTTGACGTCCTCTACCCCGGCTCTGCAAGGAAGCTCGATTTCAACGTCATAGAGGTGCGCAGGGTTCTCAATCCGACCACCGAAAGGTATCACGACTGTCTCGCCGGGACCCTTGCGATAACTGCCGACGGGTACGCCCTTCCCTGCCCCCTCCTGAGGAACCATGTGGTGGCGGACATGATGGAAGCGGGGATCAGGGGGACCGTGAGGAGGAAACATCTCAGGGAGTTCTGGAGGATGACGAAGGACAAGATAGAAACGTGCAGAGCCTGTCCCATCAAGTACGTCTGTCACGATTGCAGGGCCCTGGAGTACCAGGCGACGGGGGATATAGAGGGCGTTGAGTACTGTCCGCTCTTCCCCTAGAATTCCATGATCGAGCGGTAACCCTTTCCATCTTTTCTGACCATCCTCTCGCAGCGTGTTTTCAGGTTCCTATTGTTCAGTTCCCGGAACGTTTCGTCGAAATACATTATGCCCATCTTTTCCACGTAGCTGCTGAACTCCAGGATCTTGCTTCCCAGGTCATCCTTTGATGAGAAGTACCATTCCAGGAGGTAGCCGTAGTTGAACAGGATGCCGGCGTTTATCTCGTAGTCCCTGAACTTTTCGAGGACTTCTTTTTTCAGCTCCCTGGTTAGACCAACGACACCCCTGTCGTGGATGTTCATTTCTATCGTAGCGATGAAACCCAGGAGTATTCCCTCCTCCCGGAGACGGTTTATCATGTACCTGACCGTTGGTCTCGTCTTTCCAAGCTTCCTTGCCATCTCGGTCACAGGAGTCCTCGCGTCCCACTTGAGAATATCTATCAGTATGGCGTACTCGTAGGGGATGTTCCAGTTCCCGAAGCTGTCGTCCCCGCTGGGGGGATAGGCCCTGGCCCCGTAGAACTCGTAGTCGTCCGAGTACCTCGAGAGCAGCTCGTCAATCCTGTCCCTCTGGTCGTCCGGAATGTGGAGCACTGAATAGAGGCCGTTCTTAAAGCCGAAGATGGGGTTCGTGTAGCCTACGAAGGGGTTCTTCGTTATCCTGAACCCCACTTCCTTCAGGCTCTCCCTGGGGATGTTCATGAAGGCCACAAAGCTCCGGAGACCTACCCGCCTTATGTTGAACATCGCGTTGACCGTGACATACCTGCCGTAATAACGATCGTAGAGCCTCTTGAGTTTGTAGTATTCCATGCCCTCCTCCCGCGATATCTTCCTCAGACTATCAAGGGGATGCCTGTTGAGAATATCAACGAGGAGCTCTATCTCTTCCATGGATGGCCCGCCCATGTTCACCCACCGTCCGGCTGGGAAAAAGTTATATCCTCGGTGTATTAAACCATTCCGGTGGTGTTGATGGTCAAGATAGACGTGATCGAGGTGGAGAAGCCCCAGGGAGTTGAGGTGATAATAGGACAGGGCAACTTCTCGATATTCACCGTAGACGACCTGGCGAAGACCCTCCTCACGACGGTTCCGGGCATAAAGTTTGGAATAGCGATGAACGAGGCAAAGCCGCAGCTCACCCGGTTCACCGGCAACGATTCCGAACTGGAGAAACTGGCTGCAAAGAACGCCCTGAGAATAGGCGCCGGCCACGTCTTCGTCATCCTCATGAAGAACGCCTTCCCGATAAACGTCCTCAACGCCGTCAAGAACCATCCAGCAGTTGCCATGGTCTACGGGGCCAGCGAAAACCCCTTCCAGGTGATAGTTGCCGAGACCGAGCTCGGAAGGAGTGTTCTGGGTATAGTGGACGGTAAGGCCGCCACCCGGATAGAAACGGAGGAGGAACGGAGGGAACGGCGCGAGCTCGTGGAGAAAATAGGGTACAGGATAGACTGAGCGGCAACCTTTTTACTTCCTTTGGGTCTCTTCTTCCGGTGGTTTCATGCGGCTGGCCTTTGTAACGTCCAACCCCGGTAAGATTGAGGAAGCCAGGAAGTACCTTGAACCCCTCGGCGTTGAGGTCTATCAGCTTCGCTTCCCCTATCCTGAGATACAGGCCGATACGCTCGAGGAAGTGGCCGAGTACGGCGCCAAATGGCTCGCCGAAAGGGTTGACAGCCCCTTCTTCCTCGACGACTCGGGGCTTTTCATAAACGCCCTCAGGGGCTTTCCGGGTGTTTACTCGGCCTATGTTTATAAAACCCTTGGCATCGACGGTATTCTGAAGCTTTTGGAAGGTGTCGATGACAGGAGCGCCTACTTCAAGAGCGTGGTTGCCTACTGGGATGGTGAGCTGCACCTCTTCACGGGCAGGGTTGGGGGTAGAATAACGACGGAACCCCGCGGGAAGGGTGGCTTCGGCTTCGATCCGATTTTCGTTCCGTCCGGTTTCGATAGAACCTTTGCCGAAATGACAACCGAGGAAAAGAACGAGATATCGCACAGGGGGAAGGCTTTAAAAGCCTTTGCAGAGTGGCTAAAGGAAAACCTTAAATAAGCCCTGAGTCCAACTTATCCATCAGTCTTTGTACGGATGACAAAGGGGATGGCGATGGCGGGCTCGCTCGATAACACCGACCTGCGCCTGTTGAAGGAGCTTAAGGAGAACGCGAGGGAGAACATAGCCAGCCTGAGCAAGAAGCTCGGCATACCGAGGACGACCGTTCACTACCGCATCAAAAAGCTCGTCGAGGAGGGGGTTATAGAGAAGTTCACGGTCAAGCCAAACTACAAGAAGCTCAACCTCGGCACGACGGCCTTCATCCTGGCGCGCTACGATCCCGATTCCGGGCTCAACCAGAGGGAGGTGGCGGAGAGGATAGCGGCCCTCGATGGTGTCTACGAGGTTCACATAATAGCCGGCGAGTGGGATTTGCTGATAAAGGTCCGCGCCCCCAGTTCAGAGGAGGTCGGCAGGATAGTCGTGGACAGGCTGAGGGAGATAAGGGGCATAGGACAGACGGTCACGATGGTGTCCTTCGTTACGGTGAAAGAAGAACTTTAACAGGGGCGATGATCGGCGTTCTCCTTTCTGATTTATGATGAAGCGAGGTTTGGTGAGCCTCTTAGCTACATAACGCAGCACTCGTAGATTACCTCCACTTCCCTCACCGTTTTTGCCCACTCGATTATTTTCCTCGGCGGGTTCGTCAGCCTGTCAACGCCGGCCAAAACCGCTCCCCTGTCGAAGTCGAGCCTCCATCTCCCCAGCGGCCGCATGCAGCCGATGCTCAGCTCGCCTTCAAAGCGCTCTCTCGCGTATCTAACAACGTCGAGACTTTCCTCAACGCTCGGTTTCGGAACGTTCTCCATCTCCGTTCCCTTCGTTGGGATCAGAACATCCAAAACGAGGACGTCTATCGGGTAGTTCACCAGCATGTCTATGGCTTTGTATTCCCAGTGGATTTTTCCAAAGTCCAGTCCGATGGTTATGTGGGGGGCGATCCTTACGCCCGCTTCCGTGAGCAGGTCGAGGATTCTCAAGTAATCCTTTACGGTCTTGTTTATTTTGTAAACGCGCTTTATTACCTCACCATCGCCGACGAAGTCGAGGGAAACCACATCAACCCACTTAAGCCACTCCAAATCGTTCCCGTCGATGAAGCCAACGTGGGCGTTTAGCTTTAAGCCTGTCCTCCGCTTTATCTCCCTTATCTCGGCCGCGTAGAAGTCCAGCGGAACCTTCAGACGAGCGTCCATCCCGCCGCTCAGCAAACAGCCGAGGTAGCCCTTCCTATCAAGGTCGAGGCAGTAGTTCAAAAGCTCTCCCCGCTCGGGCTTCTTCATGCCCTCCAGATAGTGCCTCCCGCAGTGGGCGCAGTTTAAAGCGCAGGCGTTGCCCGTGAGCGAGATTGAAGGGAATTTTATGCCGGGAATGTAGATTTTGAGCTTTTTCATTTAACTCACCTCAGAAAGGGGTTGTAGGGGGCGAAGCCCCCTCCGGTGTTTAAAATAGGGGGAAGGGTCTGGGAAACGTAGTTTCCCGGTTTATGTGGGGCGAAGCCCCACTCTCGGGGGGAGGGGGTTGGCAAGGACGTGGGAGGTGAAACCCCCCGGTCCTGCGAGGGGAACTTGATGCAGGGGATGTAGATTTT
>Ga0256831_1000414_pt1 | contig 22067 bp, 22 predicted proteins | sample 132544metaG_FD_189087 | JGI IMG/M metagenome (GOLD analysis project Ga0256831, IMG submission 189087) | Hydrothermal vent microbial communities from Lau Basin, Pacific Ocean - 132-544 | ecosystem: Environmental > Aquatic > Marine > Hydrothermal vents | place: Pacific Ocean: Lau Basin | collected... | reverse complement strand
GGTGTACCTGAACAGAAACACCATCAAGAGGGTTCTGAACAAGCTGAAGAAGTACGGATTCAGTATAGGAAAGTACAGGTGCATGAGGGCAAACAAGCTCGCATTCGATATATTCCTCCAGAGGTGGGTTGTCAAGTACACTTGCCTCAGGGGAACAAAGAGCACGCCTAGGTACATGTACATAGACCTCGTGAAAGAAGAACAGATAGTAAGGGCGCTGGACGGAAACAGGGAGTATGAGTACATCCTGGACGGAGACCCCCTAGTGTTCATGCCGAGGCCAGATGTGTTTGCCAAGATGTGGATGAACGCCGACCTGCTCGAGGGGACGTCGAAAATGGCAAACGCGTCAGTTAGGGCTGTGTGGGGCTTCACAGACGATAAGTTCGTGAACAAGGTAAATACTAACATAAATTCGATTAAGAGCCACTACTACATACCTTTAATAACAATAGTTGATGGAGTGATAGCCGTATACAACGCATTGCCTAGGTTCTGGTACATGTGCATGCCGATTAAGATGAAGGTTATAAGGGGCTCAGACAAAGGGGAAGAGATATACGCATGTGTAACCGCAGGCGACAGAACTATTGAAAGCATTATTATGGAAGAGGTAGACTACATGAAGTACATATTCTACAATAAAAAGTTGAAGACAGAGGAAACGGAGCTCGACAGGGAGCTCAGGCAACTGCTACTGAAAGAAGTACTGCACCTAGAGACAGAGCAGTTGCAAGGGCCTGGTACTCGAGGCTCTTCAGGGGACGCTGGTGGAAGTACAGGTAGACGAGAACCGCGAGGATTAGAACGATTCCTCCGACCAAAGCGAGGGTGGCCGTGGTCAGAGCCCTTCTGAGCTTCCTCACCGCTTTCCACCCCTAGTCTTCTCGTCCTTCTTCCAGTACTTGTCGCAGAAGGGCCTGAGGAAGTTCTCGAGCTGAATTGCCTTGGCGGGCTCCGTGCTCTCCAGAACCTCTATGGCGTCCTTAACGACTAGGCATGCGTCGCGACGGTTCCACTTCTTCTCCAGTATCCTCATCGCGAATATCAGCGTAGCTATCAGCGTTATCAAATATGTTATTATGTTGTTAATGACGGTCGCGTCTATCACCGCTCCCACCTAACACGAAAGGGGCCGTTGTTAAGCGAAAAATAGAAATACTCCCACCGCCTAGCTATGATTGGTGGAAATTCATGGCAGAAGGTACCCAAGTTGTAACCCAGACCCAGCAGAATTCTACCAGTAGTTCTAAGAAGAGCCAGAGCGGTTGGGCCACGGTAAAGCTACCCCGATCTCTGAAGGACAAGCTGAAGGAAATGGCAAAGAAGGAGAACAAAGCGATGTGGGAGGTAGTAGGCGAAAGCCTAGAGTGTCTGCAGAGGGACAGGACCAAGAACTGGGCGAGGAGGGCCACAAATGACCTGGACAGGACGGCTTACTACATAATGAAGCTTATGACGGCCGTAGAGAGGTTCAAGATAGCTCCGAGTATAGAGAACCTGGACTGGCTGAAGAAGACCGTGGACCAGATACACCAGAGGCTGGGCGTAGATATAGGCTATGTGGTAAACATAGCGAAGAGGTACAAGAAGACTCAGAGCAAGGACGACTACGTGGAGCTGAACATGATGGCGAAGATGGCAATACAGGACATAATACTAAAGACGCTTCTTGAGGTAAAATCCTGATTTTGATCAGATCTCATATCCTGAACTGCTCCTTCTCCTCCTCTTCCTGAACATCTTTGTCATCATCATTCTTGCCTTTATTTTCGCTCGTTCCTCCATTACCGTGCTATAAAGAAGGTCGTAGCAGGCATCGGCATCTACCTGCTTGCCCTGGGTGCTTACGGCCGCGCTTATGCTCTCGCACAGCTCTCTTATCATATCTGGTATCTCGTCGTCTTCGGCTTCCTCTATGATCTGGTTTAAGAGAGTTATCGTGTCGTTCCTCATCTGGTCTAGGCTGGTTCCAGCGAACATTGCATCAACTATCTGGAACAGCTTCGGGAGAAAGGCCATATAGGACACCCATCAGACATGTAGGGTATGCAGGACTTAAGAGCTGGTCTTCTGGTTCTTCTTCTCCTCTTCCTTCATCTTTTCTTCAAGGTATTTAATGACCTCCTCCTTTATCATGTCTATCAGCATTTCGCTCTTTGCTATGGTGTCGAACGCGGTTCCACTTGTGGTTCTTCCTATAGTTGACCTTATCACGTCGAACTTTATCGGATCTATTCCTACTACCTTAACTCTGACGCGTATCTCGAATCCGTCGTCGAACAGCTTCTTGTCTACATTGAGCTCCGTGAATATACCCGCGTCGTTGAGCCTCATGGTCGCGCTGTGTATACCGTTGATTATGCGGACGGCCAAGTAGTCGAGGTGCCGTCTTACAGCATCAAGTACAGCGGGATACTCGCCCTTGTACACCTTCTCGGCTATCTTCCTCGCAATTTCGGGGACGATCTCGGTCATGTTTTACCCCTCCCTGTTTAGAACCTTCTTGAGGGTTAAGAGATCCTTCGCAGTAAAGACGGCGATTACAGGACGGTCTACCCCGCCGACGTCAGCTACGCATATGTCCGTGAAGTAGTCTAGCTTGGTTAACTTCGTGAACGGATACATGTCAGTAACGAACACTAGGAAAGTGTCGTATAGCTCTGAGATCTTCTTGACCGCATCCTGGAGCTCCTCCGAAGTCAGCAGGTACGCTACTGCAACGCTGACGCACTTAGTCTGCCCCTTCAGCGTCATGCACATCACCGCTGGGCCGGCGAGGCCTCCACCGCGGAACGAAACGTCCTTCCCAGGCTTCAGGATTAGGGACCCTAGGGTCTGGCAGCTCAGCGACCAGCTCCCGGTCAAGCATACCCCTAGTCAGTTCTATGAGCAGGTCCGGTGGTAATAGGATAGTGCCATATACGCCATCCGGTATATCGAAGCTGGCCCTGACTACGATGTCGTCATAGGTTAACACAACTACACCTACGAATAACAACACAGATATTCCAAGCAGGTGGTATCCAGAGCTCCGCACGTACGGCGTATTGACCACCTTAATCGTCATAGTTTCTGCTATGCGCTTTCCCCTCTCAGTAACGACCGATCGGCACCTTATGTACGGTGGTGTCATTATGAAGTCAGAGTCAACTACTACGTCTGTTTTGTCTCTGTCAATGTACACGGCGTAGCAGTCCTTACCCGTCAGCCTACCAACTAATGCCCCCTCCACCCAGATCGGGTCCGAAATCCTGATCGGCACCAGAGAGCCCCGATAGCGCCCGTAGGCGGGAGAACACCTTTCTTATGGCCTGGCGGTTGATCTTCTCTTCGCCGTCCTCCCCGACCTCGGCCTTCTCGGCGTCATCCTCATCAATTGCCGTAGGAACAATGCCCAGCTTTATGGCATTGCCGTACCTGTACACCATCTTTGAGGTCTTTTTAAGGTCGGCGTAGAGGTTCTTGAACATGTCCTTTATCAAGTTGGCGTGCTCCCTTACGTATTCGAGGAGTCCTCCGCTCACTTTGTTGAACCTGTCTACGATGCGCCTTATGATAGGTACCCTGACCATTATTCCGTAAGTCTCGAAGATATACATCAGCATTATTGCCATTGCCTGTTTGAATATTCTTGGGTTTCCCCTGCTTATGTACGAGGCCCTCTTCATCAGCTCGCTCCTGAGCTTGGAGAGGTCGGGCTGGGGAGGTGGGAGGGGTGCCCTCTTGTAGTACTCGTTGACGATCCTCTCGGATTCTTCCATCGGAGTGCCCAGCAGGACGTAGAAGTACTTGGGGTGGATGGGGTAGGGATCTGGGAGGTTTATCTGTGTATACTTCTCAGTAGCAAAGATTGCATCGTGGTATATGGGCTTGGTACGGAGCATCCTGTCCACACGGGCTGCATCGGAGCGGAAGGCATAACCGAAGTAATCAAGAGTGACGAAGATCAGGACGAGGAAGTTAGGGGACAGGACGACAAGGTTGTTATTGATCGAGGTGAAGAAGGTGGAGAACTTGCCAGTCATCCAGTTAGGGGATACCTGGAAGATTATGCCAAGCTTGGTGAGGAGGCCCAGGGCCTTAACGAAGGCATCAATGTCAATGGAGGCCCCGTACCTGTTCTTGAGGGCTAGCTGGACCAGCTTCCTGAGTTCATTCACATGAAGGTGAACGCGGAGGACTGAAGCGTAGTCCTCAAGGAGTATGTCAACTATGAGCTTTGCCATATCAACTACCCTCTTCTCTGTGTACTTCAGCAGGTCACCGTTCTTCTTCATCCAAGCGACTCTGAGGTCAATGTACCTCTCAACGACTGGGAGGAGCACGTTCTTCAGTATCTCCGTCCTGGCCTCGACTATCCACTTCGGAGGCCTGTCGTAGTAGTTGTTGCCCAGCGCCTTGATCATCTCCTTCTTGCCCTTAGGGTTGGTGGCCAGCCTAAAGAACTTCAGGACGAGGCGCTCAGGATCCTCCCATGGTAAGGCCTTGTCGGTAAACTGAGGTAAACGGCGGGATAGGTAGTAGGGGGCGGCCGTAGGTATCAGGAACTTGCCCTTGCCGTCGTACTTAGTGCGCTTTACGTGAGTTCTAACAGGAATGAAGACTCCATGGAGCTTGAACTGAGGGTCAGTCCTAGGTATGTTCTTGATGTGCTTACCGTCCTTGCCGTGTGTGTTCTTGTTCGGTTCAATTTCGGCGAGGTCTTCGAACAGCTGTTCCCAGGTCGTTGCCTTGCTGTAGATGCCCCTGCGTCGGTCGAGGTACGTTACTGTCGTCATTGCTATTCTGAGGTAGAGGTTAGGACGCTTTTAAAGCGGGATCGTGTCGGTCCCTAGAAGTATTCCACGAACGAACATTATTTTATTTGAGAAGAAACCGAACACAAATGTTTTTTTGGATGCAGAAAGTCCTGGAATTCGAGTGCGAGGGGTCGGGGTTAGTGTCCGCAGAGTGGGTTGCCTCCAAGATCAATCTCACGATTAACCTCAGTTCCTTGCTAAAACTCGCGAGACAATGGTCTTCTCTAACAATAGACAACATAAGAGAGAGTGCAATGGTTTCTTGTAGGAGCATGAGATACGCTTCGAAACTTTCATTCCAATGAAGGGAATGGTCAATTCTCTTCATAAGTATCTTCTCAAATAAGATAAGAGTCGTTCTCGACCCTTCTCTCTTTCTAGCTTCCTCTTTCCAATTGAGATAAAGTTCGCTTTCATACTCAGACTCTCAACTCTTTTCCGATCTAGAAGGTCAAAAAAAGTCAAAAAAAGAGAATATGATCTTTGTAGAGAAGAGTAGTGTGCTTTGTGTTGGAACTACTCTTAATTTTAAAGGTTTTTTACATTAGGTGAGCTCAGCACAATGGTTCTCTATCGAACTTGATGTGTTAGTCTTGCTCGTGGTGTGCTGGCAAGAGCCTCGCAGCGCTGGGGGGCCTAGGGTCGGGGCTTCGGGGCTAAGCTCATCTAAATCGTAAATCTCGAAGCGTGTTTCAAAACAGAGAATGTATGACTTCCCACGCACTATCTGTCATTCCCATTGTGCTTCTGATGTACTGCACTATGTTGGCCAACAGGTACCTCTCGTTAGGACTTTCTATATTGAGACCAAGCCTCCTCATGATGTCCTTTATTTCATATTTGAATACAGAACCAGCAGCTCCAGAATCGCTTGAATAGAACCTAGGGTGGTCTTTCCATTTCCTAACGAACCTTCCGTGGAGACCGAAGAAGTGAAGGCCTATCTGGTAATGGTATAGCTCATCGCTGTTCAGAAGGGGTTCCATGAAGTCCATCTTGCCCCTAGCCCTGCCGTCGGCAAGGTAGGTCAGACCGCTGTTCTTGCGGACGCATACGGAACCCACGGCAAGCACAGGATTGAGCCTTGCGAGCTCGAGGTGCTCATAATACAAATAATATGATATATGATATTCGTGCGCCGTGAAGCCCTGAAGCACGGCTCTGAGCGCTTTATCATATCCATATGTATTGAGGTATCGCTCGTGGAGCTCTAAGGTCAGCTGTATCCTGTACAGCCTCTCCTTTGCCTTGACGAACCTCTTTCCATGGACTGGTATGTCAGGCAATGCAACAAAGCGCCACTCCCTAGACCCCTGTGCTCTGCTGAGGTTCACAAACCACTTCTTGATCATGTCCTCGGTTATGTCAACGTGGACGTCCAGGTCTACCTTAAGGAACTGGAACGCGCTGTTGTCGAGGGCCATCGGCACGTCAGGATACTCAGTCGCTATCCTGATGAGGTCTTTCCTCGGTATCATGAGGAAGCCGACCTCTGGAAGGTTAAGCTCTCTCTGGACTGCCCTGAGGCGGTCGTAGCTGGCCACTACGTACTCCGCTTGTTTGTTGGTTGCCCTAACTGCAAGGTAGAACTCGCGCATTAGACGCGTCCCAGGATTGAGAGAAACGGCTGTATTTCAGGATTTACGGCCGATGGACTAGCACTCCGAAAGGATGGCAACATGCTGGATGTGCTCAAGTTTGTGCACAGGATAGGGGCCGAGCTCGTGCCGAGGACTTCGAGGTTCAACAGCTTCGTTAAGATGTACTACATGGAGTGCGGGAACGAGGAGTGCGGGTGGGGAATCAAGCTCCTCAAGGGAGAGCTAAAGGGCTTCGAAATCAACTGCTTGGCAAACCACGGCTTCGAAGTTCCTAGGCCGGACATAATAATAGGGAGGGGAGATCCTTCGGAGCTGCTGCTGGACATGATCCTGCCTAAGAGGCCGGTGTTCTATCTGACAAAGCACGACAGGGCCAAGGCCTCGTTTGCATTGCTGGTTAGGACAGACAGGGCCGTCCTTGAAGCAGTAAGGTCACCTGATCTATACCTAGTTAGGCGCACCAGTCCTGAAATCTGGATAGACAGCCACGTCGGCGTTAGAGGCAATCCACATCCACCTCTCATAGAGCTCTGGGCTAAGGCGTGGATGAACCGCCATGATGCCAGCGATTTAAACGTAGTGATCGAAGGCTGGCTCTACGATGATGGGAGCATTGGGGTCTACGATGTAGAGATATCGAGGGACGGGAGCAACTGCAAAGACTAGACGTTGGGAAAAACCCGCTTTAAATACTTTTCATTCGCAAATGAAACACGGGAGAGAGCATGCCGATAACCAAGAGCTTGAGCGACAGGGTAAAGAAGTACACCGCCAAGTACAACCCCGATACCATCAAGGCGAGGCTTACTCAAGTTCAAGGGATCGCGGAGGACAGGCTACTAGACGCCCTGCCCTTCGTAGTGACCATAAGGGAAGCCACTAGGAACATCTTGCAGACCAACGGAGTGCCTGCCGGAATGCACGCCGTTTACTACTCCTTCGCCTTCAGGGCCGCCAGCAAGGCAATGAAGCACACCGGCGAAACCCTCGACCAGATACTCAGCGGTATGATAGACAGGTGGGTGACTGCCTTCGGAGCCGACCCCGCTATTTTGGAGCAAATAGCCAACCTGGTTAGAACTGTAAGGGCATGAGGGGGTGGTGAGCCGTGAGGCCCAGGAACTTTAAGGATATGTATACTAAGTGGAAGGCCAAGTTCGACCCCGATACCATAAGCGCCAGATTCAATGAAGTCAAGGACATAGCTGCCGAGCGCTACGAGTACGCTATGAGCTACATAGCTACCGTCGTAGACAACGTCAAGGCCCTATTGAACAACCTAGGCGTCCCCGCTGCACAGCAAGGCCCCTACATAGCCCTAGCTGAGAGGCTGGTGAGGTACAGCTTCAAGCACGGAGGAGCTACCTTGCAGAGCCTGGCCAGCGGACTGAAGGCCGAGTTCGTGGCAGCCTACGGAATAGACCCGACCGTCGCGGACGAAGTAATAAAGCTCGTACTAGGAAGCGCGCCACCGTACTAACGCTAATCCTGAGCACATCTCTTAAAATATACTGTTTTTTGTTCAAGATATCAGGTCCCTTAGGTAGTTTATTACTATGCTCCTCGCCGTGTACATCATTTCCATAGTATTGTCAGTCTTTATGGTCTTCTCAACGGCCTGTGCTAGGGTGTGTTTGCCCCTCTCTTCAAGCTCTCCTATGACTATGCTGATCAGCATGCTCGCTATGGCATCGGCAAGCTCGTCAATGCTCCTAGTCACACTACAGAAGTAGGTCTCCTCCTCTTCGATAACGGGCACTTTACTCACAACGTTGAGCAACACGGCGTTTGCAACGAATTCTATGTCATCGTACTCTCCCTTTGTGGCACACTTCTCAACTATCCTGTAGTACGACCTGAACACCTCAACGAGGCTTACTAGGAACTTTACTGCCTCCCTGAACTCCATCCTGCCGAAGCTTACCGCAACCCTCCTGTACTTCCTCGTTGCCAGGTCTTTAACGCACAGCTCGACCCTATCCAGTATGCTGGGCTCAGAATGGCCGTTGGCCACTACGGTCCCATTACCCTCATTACTGAGAGAGACGCGGTTGACTGGCTCAGGCGCCATATGGCCACCACCCTACCGAGTAGGTACGTCAGCATAACAGGTGAAGACGTAGTGGACAGGATGCTCCACTATGCGGTCAAAAGCGGGGCTGTGCCTTTCAGGATAAGGGGCAACGAGGTAGACGTGATCTCTATGAGGGCTGCAGTTGTGTACCTGAAGTTCGATGGCATAGGCGACAAGATGGCAAATAACTTGGGCATCGATAGGCCCCATTTTACGCTCGATGAACACAAGTCCAGCGAAAGGCGCGCCGTGGCGACGCCCGCGGGCATACTGGCGTCCTCGGTAAGCGGCGACGTGGCCAAGGCCTTCTTTGCCGACGTCGACGGCAACGGGACGCTTCACGTAATCGCATTGGCTGGGGCCCGAATACTGAAGGCACCCATCATCATAGCTTCAAAGTACGGCTTCATCTCTTACATCAACCTCAGGATCATGGGATTTGCTGAGCCAATAGACTGGTCTAAGAGGATAGAAGACGTGAAGAAGTTTGAGACGTGGTTCCCGCTGTACGGCGTGTACTACTTCCCTAGGGGTGAGGAAGAGCGCGCAGCCAGGATGGTGCTGGATGCCGATCTAGCTGATATGCTCGTGCGCGTTTCGAAGCTTGCGTCTAGACGTTTAACGAAAAGCTTATTAACCTAAGACCACTATTGGATCACGGTGAGGTGCGGTGAGCGGGAAGCTTGAGACCCTCATGAAGCCCCTTCTCGAGGGCTTTGATATATACGAAGGCAACAAGGTAATAGTGATAGCACCGACTGACAACACTTACAAGCGAGTGACGTACTACGCACTAGTGCACACGGCGACGCCGTGTGGAGGTGGCCACCAAGTCTTCGTGGTCTCAGCGCCACCTAACATGTCGAAGGAAGAGGTAGAGAAGGAGGTGAAGAGGATACTGGTGCAGAACAGCGAACCGCCATACGGCTACAACGATTGCAACGGCTTCGAGATGTTCTTAGAAGGACTGCTGACCGAGTACGAGCTCGTGGAGCTTGTAAAGAACTACGTGTTCAACAAGAATAAGTAGGGGGGTGAGATGAAAATGTCCGAGAAGAGGAACCCTAAGAAGGAGCTCTGGGGCGCTGACATGGGTGAGCTGAACACCGATATCTGCGAGAGCGCCAACCCCAACTACTGCGATGAAGAATGTGAAATGATCTGCTTCTGAATCAATCGTTGATGCTGAGGAAGAGCTTTCCAGCGCTGAGACGCCCGCCAGAGGCTTTCGCTACCATCATGCTGACGAACTCCCCTTCCCCATATACGTTTTTCAGCTTCTTTGCTACCTCCAATGCCCTCTTTACTCCTTTCTCTGTTGCACAGTACACCTCCTCTATCCTATCCCTGTATTCTACTTCCCTCACGTCTATCATTCCCTTTTTTGAAAGCCTGTTTATTATTTGGGGCACCTCAGGATCTATGAGTATGCCGTTCCCCAGCTGGCCTACCCTAGGTATGAAGTACCCGTACCTGTGCCTTACTCCGCTCTCCATAACGACATAGAACAGCGCTTCCTTCAGTCTGTCAAATGTCAGGCAGTTCCCTGCCACCGTAGCGACGGCAATCGGCAACAGCACAATATCGTCCTTGGTTATCGAAGTATGCATGTTAACACCTCATATTGCCTTTGAAGCGAGCTCGAGCAGTCTTGAGTATACCCTGTACATGTCGAACTCCCTAGCTCTCTCTACCGCCCTCAGCGCTATCTGCTCCCTCCTGTTCCTGTTCTGCACAGCATCTATTGCCCTGAACACGGCCTCGGTGAACTCGTCGGGGTCATACATGTGGTAGAGGTACACCATTCCGTCGTTCCCATCAACCCACTTGGTCTTGAGCACGGGAACCCTGAAGCTGATGTCCGTAGTGGTTATCTCGCTAAGCGGCTGGTAGTCGGGATGAACTACCGGTTTACCGCTGGCGACAGCCTCGAGGACCGGGAGGCCGAATCCCTCTGCGTACGAGGGGTGTGCATAGACGTCTGCAGCCTGAAAGTAGCCGAGCACCTCGTCTCTCGTCATACTTCCGAACTCTGGAACGACTTTGATGTTCGGGGTCTGCTTGTACCATATTGAGCCCTGCTCATCGGTCACAACAACAACCTTGTATGCAGGATCCTGCTCGGCTATCTTCTTCGCTATACTGCTGAACAGCTCGTGGGCCTTCCTAGGGTATCCTGCGGCCACGTACAGCACCACTACGTCGTCGTCCCTCAGCCCTAGCTCCTTTCTAGTCAGCTTCCCAAGCCTAGCCTTCTCCTGCACGTAGTCCGCGTCAATGCCGTGTGGCACGACCTCAACTACGCTCCCCCCTTCCTCTTCTACCATGTCCCTCACGAACTGACTTGGAACGACGAACTCCACGTCCCTGAAGACCCACCCGTCTGTAAGCGTCCTCCTAGGCTTCCCCTCGGTCACTCCGTAGAACAGCGTCGGAACCGCCCTCATCCTGAACTTCCTGTACCATACAAAGAACGGCATGCCGTACTGAAGGTTTATTGTCATTGTGAATATGACTGAGTCGTACTTAGAGAACAGCTCGTTGCTGTATACGGGAAGGTACTTCTGTATGTCGGCTTCATGCCCCTCTTCCCTAGCCACCGCTGCAATGTCTTCAGCAACGTTCTGCAGGGAAACGGATCTGTTGGACGTGATCAGGAGGTACCTCATGTTGGATACCGGTATGAGGGTAGGATGGTTATGCGGGTATTTTAACCTCAAGGGACTCTATCCTGTCTCTGGTGTACACAATGGCAAACGTAAGGGTCTGTGTGACCATGCCTGAAACTCTGTACAAGAAGCTTGAAGAGAAAGCTGAGCAGTACAACGTTACTGTAAACGAGCTCCTCATAATGGCAATAACGACGGCTATAGACACCCTTTAGCCCAGTTTTTAACCTCTAGGTACGCAACCAGCTAGAATGGAGGGTTGGATGACATGAGCGCTCAAGTTCAAACTCCGCCTCCCCAGCCTCCCGCACAGCCTCCGGCAACCCAGCAAACTACCACTATCCAAGTGACGCCTCAGATGCAGCAGCAGGCCGATGAGCTAGCCAAGCTGTTCACCGAGATATTCACCGACATAGCCAATCTGGCCGTCAGCTTCGGTCTCGTCGACGTGGTTGCACTAGTGGAGGACGTGGACGGCGGCAAGGAGCTCGTTCATAACATAAGGAAGCTTCTAAAGGACTTCAAGAAGTTGCAAGACCTACTAGTAAAGCAAATGGGACAGAGACAGCAGCAACAGCAACAGCAACAGCAGCAGTCCTGAACTTCACTTAATTAATCGTTTTTTGTTACTAGATGCTTAAGGGGTTTAATGCCCGCCGAGCCCGATTTAGATTCCCCTGAAATTGAATTTACTGTCCCTCCATATGAGATTGAGATCGACAATGCTGTAGCGCATGTAGTTGAGCTACAGCACATCAAGGTCCTGGGCAATGAGAGGTACGTTGCTTCTGTCTGGGTCGAGTGGAACTGCTACCGCACTCCCCCCTTCATCATATGGTTCAATACACAGGACGAGTTCTACACCAAGTTGCGTGTTGAAATAGCTAAGATGAAGGCAATCATACTGAGTGGGAAAGATCACATTTATCAAAAGGTGTGCTGAGGTGATACCATGACCATGAATGAGGTTCAAGAGAAGACCAATGAGTATATGCAGATCGCATTAATGGCCAGCCAGTACTTCCAGTCGAATCCTGAGGCCCTGAGACGGGTAGCCGAGAAGCTCGCTGAACATGCCGTGAAGAACCAGCATGCCGTGTTCAGGACCATAGAGTACGACGTCTCGATGTTCGGAATAACCGACCCTATAGGTCAGATAACGGGGTTAATTTCAAAACTACTGCATGATGTGGCATCTGCCGTTGCAAACGCCATCTCGGGTGTACTTAATGGTATAAAGAGCGCTATACAAGGGGCTATAGACTGGCTGAAGAATGCGGTAAATGCTATGACTAACTTAGCCAGGAGTGTCGAAACGGCAGCTAATAAGTTTGCGACAACACTTACCAACACAATATCGAATCTTATAAGCAATATAAGGACAGCAATAATAAAGGGTTTGAGTACCGTAGCCACTACTGTAGTTAGTGCAGTCAGTAATCTCTTTAGTACGATACAACAGTATCTCCAGGATCTCAGTTCAACGCTTAGTGACATAGTTAGCGGCCTATCAAAACTACCCTCTGCAGTATACAGTAAGTTTAGTGACTTCATTAGTACAGTTAGTGATGCACTAAGCGGAATTAGTGATGCGGCCACCAAGTTACTAAAGTACGTTTCTAGCATCGCGAGCGATATAGCCAACATAGTTAGTAAGATACCGGATAACTTCTCTAAGCTTATAAGTGGTATATCGTCAACCGTGCAATCGATATTTGAGAAGGTAAAGGGCATAGCTAGTGATATAGCATCTCTAGTGTCAAAGATACCCGACAACCTTTCATCTGCGATTAGCAGCATTAGCGACACGGTAAGTGATATAGTGAGTAAGGTGAGCGACATTGCCAGCAGCATAGCATCTCTAGTGTCAAAGATACCCGACAACCTCTCAAACTTACTGAAAAGCATTAGCCAATCGATTAGCAATGTGCTGGAAAAAATAAAGGAACTGCCGAGCACAATATCAGATATCATATCTGATATACCTGATGAAGTGTCCAAAGCTATTAGTGGCATAAGCGATACTATAAGCTCAATATCTCAGACGCTAAGCAGTATATCATCAACTTTATCTAATATAGGAGATACGATAGGCAAGGGTGTTGGTGGAGTTGCTCAGATGGTAGGTAACACAGTTAGCGGTATAGCAAGGACAGTAACTGATATAGGATCGACCTTAGCCAGCTCAGCATCTGCTGCTATAAGTACAGCTGGTAATATGATAGGCAACGCAGTCGGGAGTGCTGTTAAGGCGGCCAGCGATACTGTTAGTGGTGTTGCTAAGGCCGCTGGTAATGTGGTTAAAGTTATAGTCAACGTAATAAATACTGCAGGTAACACCATAGGTAGTGCCATTGGTGCTGGCCTTGACGCAGCCAGCAAAGCACTAGGTGGTATTGGTGGTACGCTGAGTGCTGCGGCACAGAGCATCGTGAGTGGTGCCTCTAGTGCACTAACTAGTGCGGCTGGCTTTGTGGGTAAGATACCTGGTTATGTCCTGAACGGGCTATCGGGCGCATGGAACTGGCTCAGCTCGGCCACATCAACGGCTTGGAACTGGCTTAGCGGCGTTCCAGGATATATATCTGCCAGCTTATCAAATGTCTGGGACTGGCTATCCTTAATAGCAGGTACTGTATGGTCATCAGCCAGAGGACTATGGAACCTGATTTTCGGTACATCTGTCAACAATAACATCGTTCCTGTAGCGTTTACACTACCCCAGTCAAAGGCACTCTTCGAGGCGGCATACGGTAAGTTTGACAGGGAGAGCGCGAAGAGCGACCTTCTGTTCCAAAATGTTGGTAACCTAGGGTACATTATGAGTAACACCCGTTATGGTTATGAGTCTTTGCTTCAGGGAGTTAAAGACATAAAGAGCTATGTCAATCTCATGGCCCCTGCACTTACAGTTGATCTAGGACAGTTCATGAGAGGCGACATCAGAAAAACATTATTTGATACAAGCACAATAAAGACTGAAACTAAGTGGTACACTCAACAGATAAAGGATCACATAGTCAGTCTTAACCAACTCCTCAATACCACATCAAGTAGCGTTGACAAGGTTCTTGCAAGTTCAGATCTAGTAGTTGAAAAACTGAACAACGGACAGTACATCCTGTACGACCTCAACCGTGGCGTTACATGGCTGGTTAGGGGTACTGGTGAGCTGGAGCTCATAAACAAAGCTGCTATACCTCTTAGTCTACTCCAGCTTAACGAGAAGTATAGCGGAATTCTGTCTAATACATCTGATCTTAAGAGTACGTTAAAGGACTTTGCCGAAAAGACAGGCACTAAACTAGAGGACTTTGATAAGGCCATTAAGGATGTGAAAGAGAAGGCAGAGGCAATTGAACTGATAAAGAGTAGTTTAGAAGACATGCAAAAGAGTCTGCCGGACCAGTTAAAGCAAGCAGATCTGCGCGAGAGATTCAGTCTTGTTCAGACGAAGGTTAGTAACCAAGGAACGGTTCTTGACAGCATATATAACGCTATATCGTCGATAGGTAACATGGTTACCGGTGGTATAAACGGTATACTGAGTGGGATTCAGAACATAGGTGAGTACATCTGGAAAACCATTCCTAAGTTCATTAAGAATTTTTTTGATAACATAAACAAGCTGATAAAGGATGTACTCGACTTCGTGGGCGATGCGGCTGGATCTGTTGTAAGCTTCCTTAGTGATCTGTGGGACAAACTCCCAGATGGTGTTAAGAACGCTATAAGTACAGTAGGGACCGTTCTAAATACATTATATGATATAACTACAGGAGGCATCAGCAAGGTAACTGATATATTGAAGGATTCAATCTCATCAGCATCATCAGCACTCACGGATCTCTTCAAGACTGTAGGCAGTACTCTGTCATCTGTGCTAGAAGGTCTGGTCAATACTGTTTTGAACCTACCAAAAACTCTGGTTAGCATGGCAATTGGGGCACTATCTACAATAGTTGGAACTATAACCCAAATAATGACGTCTGTGAAGACAGCCTTTACCCAGAAGTCGTCTAAGACAAAGACAAGTACTGTGGTTCAAGGACTATCTGTGATGTCAACCCTTGCGCCCCTCGGTGGGATAACGTCATCAACTACATCAGCCATAGGATCGTTAACTACCTCTGGTACCGGCTCAAAGACCGCTTCTCTGCCTTCAGCGGAAACCACAATGTCGCAGCTTGTCAACGCCCTTTCGGATGTCAATACACTCCTGCCTGCTAACGTGATTGCTGATATTGCAGACAAGGTAGGTAATAACATTGAGCCTCTAGTGAATCACATGACTAAGGATAATCCAGATAAATCAAAGAAAGTGAAGCTCGAAACCCTAGTTGATCCTATCGGTTCAATAGGCGCTGTAGCGGGGCAGACCATATGGACTATGATCAGCACCTTCTGGCCATGGCTCGTCATAAGCGGACTGATGACCGTGCTTGATGAGATTGACCTGAGCACTTCATTTGGAGCAAGCGGTGGCATTGGCCTTGATCTGGCCAAGTTAAGGTCTAAGTTGCTTGAGCTAATTGCTAAAATAAAGATAAGCAAGATATTTGAGCCTATAAAGCAGATAGTGTCCAACGTACCTCTGCTTGCGGCATTTGGAATAATAGACAGCTACAGCAAAGTCGTGTTCAAGCCCTACGAGTACTACTCTACCGCTGTTGTGAGGGCTAAGTATGAGAACAAGTTCAATACTGAAATACAAGAACTGCTTCGTGGTCTAGGTTATACTGGCACAGCGGATGTACCGTTTGGATCGGTCAGCGATGAAATGATAAAAAGGTATGCACTTTCGACGCTTGCAGTTAGCATTGGCAGCAGTACAGAACTGTCTCAGGTTGTTAACAATATAAAGAAGGCATCAGCATTGATGGCTGAATACATGTATCTCAAAGGAGTCCCTAAGGGTATTGTAGACTGGATAATGAACAAATCAAATTCATCGACAACAGGTAGCAGTAGCGGAAGTGTTACGAGCAACTTTACCTACTTCATAACGTTCACAGACAGATTCGGTAAGGAACGAGTATGGCTCTTATCGCCGCCGTTTGAACTGCCGACGCACAGCGAACTGCTCAGGATGACGCAGAGGGACGTATTGCCTAACGTTCAGACTATGATTAAACTAGGCTACATAAGAGGCTGGGTTCCCGATGTAACTAGGGCTCTATACCTCCTGACCTTCAAGTACCCGAGCTTCGAGAAGCTCTGGAAGTTCTACATGAGGGCCACGGCTGGAATGCTATGGTTCAGCCCGCCAAGCAAAATAGTGACGATGTTCTCAAACGAGGCCAAGGCCCTCGGCGCTGGAGCGCCGATAACGCCGTACCAGATACAGCAGAAGCTCGGAGACAATCCTGGCGCTATGAGCGCGTTCGAGATGGCTCTGAATACCTACTTCAAGTGGATAGAGTATAGCAACTTCAGCTGGTTCACACAAAACACAACTATAAACGGTGTAAACATTGGAAGCATAATCTATAATAATCTAGGTGGCTGGACCGCCGACAGCTGGATCATGGCCGACGTAGCTGCAGACATACCTGGCAAGGTTGACTTCAGATGGATGAGCAGGTTCGGCATATTCATGTGGCTGGCGGAGAAGCTTGGTAGCATTTCGGGATACAAGCCTCTCGTTGACACTATACCTAGTCTTCTCGAAGACTCAGCATCAAGCACCATTACCGTCGACCTCAGCTGGTTCAGCAAGTTCCTCCAAGGCACCGGCCTCCACCCGGCTTGGGTACCTCTCACTACGGTTGCCGAGAACATCATGGTCATAAGCGACGAGATGACCCTGCTGAGGACAGGGTGGCTGAACCTCTACCGATACGGCTTCGTGACCCCTGACTTCGTCGAGACCGCGCTGAGCGGTCTCTTCACGGTCAGCTATAAGGTCGGCTACTGGGATCCCAGCAGCAAGACGTGGACCACGGGATGGATCAACCTCCCAGTTAGGTGGTTGCCTCACGAGCGCAAGCTACTGCAGCTCAGGATGGCCATAGACAGGGTCGTTGACCTCTATAGAAGCTTCATGAGCGTAATGAGGAGGGCCATACAGTACAAGGCGATAAAGACTAAATGTAAGGAAGGCAGCACTAACGACATCTGCTACTACTACAACCAGATGTACTCTAAGCTTAAGTCAATGTTTGCTGACGACACCAAGAAGATACTTGGACAAGCGATTGATCTTCCGATAGACCAGAACTACTTCGAATACCTGAAGAGCATCGTTGAGCTCGAGGGTGACATTGCCATAAACATTGAGAAGAAGCTGTGGTGGTTCAGGCTCTCAGGATGGCTCCTGTACTACGGCGCTAGGGGCTACATAACTTCCGAGGACCTCGAGAAGATCGTCGACAAGGTTAAGGATAACTTTGCCCTAAGTGACAGCGAGGCAAATGCCTACAAGGATCTTGCCAAGAGCCTCAACGCCGTGATCATCAGGACGCAGCTTCCGACTCCCAACGAGATAGCGACCATAGCGGAGTACTGGCCCGACGCCACCAAGTACGAAATAGATATTACAGATGAGAATGGCAAGACCGTGAAGTACAGCTTAATTGACTTCGTTCTCAAGATGAGGGGTATACCAGACTACCTCTGGGACTTCTGGAAGAAGGTCGCGGAGCTCAAGCCTCTGAAGAACGACGTGGACCGCCTCTTTACCCAGATCGTACACAGCTACCAGTACGACTACATAATGCAGGCATTCGCTGAACAGGTAACAGACTTCGTTAAGGATCACGGATACAGCGATCTAGAGATCAGCATAGGCAAAATGACAGGTTACCTCATGAGGGCACACAGAGAGATCACGAGGTACATACCGACTCCGACACACTTCGCAACCATCGCTGAGATTGTGCCCGAGGTCCTGGACGAGCAATGGTCATCGTACAAAGAGAATATAACCGTGTACACCTTTGACGAGAACAACAACATCGTCCAGAAGCAGATATCTGTCAACTCAACACTAATGGACGACGTGCTCAGGAGCTCGTTCATGCCGAGCAAGTGGATTGACGTGTGGAAGAAGTACATCCAGAGGAGGCCATACATGGACGACGTGAGGAGGGTGGTCACAGCCCTCCTGGAGCTCGGCTACCAAGCGCCCGCGCTGTTCGACGCTGTAAAGGACCAGTTCTTCGGCAGTAATACAGAGCAATCATCAACAACGATAAAGGACTTCGGATACGACGATAAAGAGATCAGCATTCTGATGACGTACAAGGACCTGAGGTCTATAATCACAGGATTCACAAGGGGCGTGAACACCTACAGCGAGCTCGCGAGGATCGCTGAGATTGTACCAGAAGTCCTGAGCATGTCATACAGCGAAAATATGACAATCAATGTCTTCGGCGAGACGAAATCTATCACCATATCTGGATCGGCGATAAGCGATGTCATAGACAGCCTCAAGATACCTGAAGAGTGGAAGAAGGTCCTCAAGAAGTACGTGTACAGGGCGCCAATTAGAGACGAGGTGAGGCGCTATGCCAACGAGGTCATATCAGCTGTGTACAGTAGCGTAATACCAATAGACCTCTTCGATAACTTTGCTGATACTCTCGAGAATGCCGGATACAGCCAGAACGAGCGCACTATCCTGAAGGTGGTTGCAAAGCTCCACAAGGCTAGGCGCGAGTGGACTGCACTCGGAGCATCGCTGGCTGAACTGGCGACAATAGCCGAGCTCGAGCCCGATGTCCTGACGGCAACCATAAGCACGACCATAAGCTACCCAGCCATCTCAATAACACAGAATGACGATGGAAGCATAACCATAGATGAGACCACAGTCCAAGAGACATTCAACGGCACCTACTTAGACCTCTGGCTGAGACCGAAGTACGTACCGAGTGAGTGGGTTGACCTCATTAAGGACTACCTCTACAGGAGGACCATACGCGACGAGGTGAGGAGGGCCGTAACCAGCATACTGACGGCCTACCAGTTCAGCATAACAACAGACAGTTGGTTTAACTCCATATTTAATAACATAGTGACCTTAGGCTACGACTCCAACGAGCACGCTCTTCTCAAGTTCAGCGGAGAGATAAGGAGGATGGACAGGGAGTGGAGGATAGCTGCCCCGTCCGTAAACGAGCTCGCCGTCATAGCCGAGTACGTGCCGGAGATGTTCAACACGTACGAATTCATATGGAAACTGCCGATACTTAAGGTAGTGAAGAAGGGGCCGGGTCAGTACACAGTAACGATTGACTACATGGAGCAGAAGTTCAAAGGTTCTATGGTGGACTTCTTCCTGAACATGACATATATGCCTCAAGAGTGGATCGACTTACTGAAGAAGTACATCTACAGGAGGCAGTTCAGAGATGATGTGGCGAGGCTTGTAAGGGCAGCGTACTCTGCCGTGCGCTACGGGGTGCCCGAGAGCTGGGTATCACAGTACGTACCAGACCTTTCACAGTACGGCATCTCGCAAGAAGAGCTGGACCTGATAGACAAGGCAGCTCATATAGAGTACTACGCCGATATCATGAGGTACGTCAAGAGCAGGGTGGTGGCCGACAGCGTTCCAAGGATCACGCTCCTCGCCTCTATGGCCCAATATGTGGAGGTTCCAGAGACTGTCATTAACAGCGCAATAGACTACGACATAGTGAGCAAGCTGGGCACCGGAGACTTCATCGAACTCCTCAAGCAGTACATCAAGGTGAGACCGCTCAAGCCTGAGGCAAGGAGAGTTCTCTCTGCAATGGCGCAAGCACTAAGGTACGGCATAATAACCAAAGACCAGTTAAACGCATTCGTGCAAGACCTCAAGAACTACGGCTTCACTAGCGAGGAGATCAACCTCGTCACCAGGTGGGCCGACCTGGAGGCACAGATCGCGGAGGTCAGGCATCTCAGGATGGAGTACATGCCGAACCCGAGGACCATAGCGACCCTAGCGGAGTACGTGTCCGTCCCACAGAACCTAGTCGAGGAGAGCTTCAGGCGCTACATGGTGCCCGATGAGTGGAAGGACCTCTGGCTGCAGTACATCAAGGTAAGGCCAATAGCCGATGAGGTAAGGAGGCTCATCACAGCGGCCATCACGGCATACGCCTACGGCGCCATCTCTGATGCAGAGCTCAGCAGCATCCTGAACAGCGCCAAGTCATACGGCTACTCTGCAGAAGAGATAGGAATGCTCCAGCAGATCGCCTATCTGAGGAAGAAGTACGTTGAGGTAAGGCTGGAGGCTAGGGAGTATGTACCAACTCCCATAACTCTAGCGAACATCGCTGAGATAATACCGAGTGCTGTGAACTACCTGCAGTCTGTCTTCGAGGCTAGGAACGTACCGCCGGAGTGGCAGCCCCTCTGGAGCCTCTACGTGCAAGTCAAGCCCATAGCCAACGACGTCAACACCCTCGCAACCGCATACTTCAGGGCCAAGGCTAGGGGCGTGAGCCTCGGAGACCTAGAGGCCCAGATACTGAACATACTGAAGCAGTACGGCTGGACGGACAGAGAGCTCCAGATAAGAGAGCTCGCGGTCAGGATAAACCAGATGATTGAGGCCTCGAGGGAGTACATACCGACTCCGGCACAGCTCGCAACCATAGCCGAGTACGTGCCCAGAGTTGCAACCTTAGCAGAGGAGGTGTTCAAGGCGAGGAACGTGCCTCCGGAGTGGCAGAATGTATGGATCCAGTACATCAGGATAAGGCCAACTGCCAACGAGATCCGCTCTCTCATAACCAGCGCGATAACGGCCTACGCTTACAGCGCGATAACCAAGGACGAGCTGGCCCAGCTGTTCAACAGCATCAAGCAGTTCGGCTACACCGACCAAGAGATAGCGGTCCTCCAGCAGATAGCCGACCTGAGGCGTAAGTACGTCGAGGCGAGGCTCGAGGCAAGGGAGTACATACCAACACCAATAACAATAGCAACGATGGCCGAGTACCTCCCGGAGGCCGTGAACTACCTACAGCAGGTCTTCGAGCACCGCAATGTACCGCCCGAGTGGAGGCCTCTCTGGGAGAAGTACGTCCAAGTTAGGCCGGTCTACAACGACGTCAACAGGATAGCCACGGCGTACTTCAGGGCCCTAGCCAGAGGCATCTACCTCGGCGATCTTGAGGCGACCATCCTGAGCACACTCAGGCAATACGGCTGGACTGACCAGGAGATCGAGCTGAGGAAGCTTGCCTCCCAGATCGAGGAACTCATCTACGAATCTAGGGAGTACATACCTACGCCTTCACAGCTGGCCACCATCGCCGAAGTCGTGCCCGAGGCGAGACAGCTACTGCCGGTAGTGCTTCAGGCAAGGAGGGTACCTCAGGCCTTCGCCGAGATATGGCAGAGGTACGTCGACCTAAGACCGCTTCAGAACGAGGTCAACCGCCTCATCAGCTCAATGTTGCTGGTCTACGAGCACTTAATGATAGACAAGAACACCCTCCAACAGTTGCTCAACAGACTCCAGCAGTTCGGCCTCGAGGACACGGAGATCCAGCTCCTCGTGCAGGCGGCTACGCTGAGGCGCCACACAAGGATGTACGACGAGCTCGTGGGCACGCCGAGGAGCTTAGTGAGCATGGCCGAGTACTCGCCGACCGCGAGGAACGTTGCCCTAGCCAAGGTACACGCCATGATAGACGAGTTGCCGATAGACGACCAGAGCAAACAGCTCCTCAAAACCATGTGGGAGGAGTACATCAGGATAAGGCCCGTGTACGACGAGGTCAGGCGCTACGTCACCGAGCTGATCAACGACTACGCCAACGGAGTGATAGACGACAACACGCTGGTGCAGGAGCTCAACGACCTCAAGCAGTGGGGCCTAGACGACTACGAGATACAGTTCTACATCTGGTTAGCGCAGAAGAGGAGGCTTAGGGTGCTCGCTACAAGGGGCTACTAGAGCAACATTCATGTTCAC
>Ga0256831_1000413_pt1 | contig 22075 bp, 19 predicted proteins | sample 132544metaG_FD_189087 | JGI IMG/M metagenome (GOLD analysis project Ga0256831, IMG submission 189087) | Hydrothermal vent microbial communities from Lau Basin, Pacific Ocean - 132-544 | ecosystem: Environmental > Aquatic > Marine > Hydrothermal vents | place: Pacific Ocean: Lau Basin | collected... | reverse complement strand
GGTGTAATTGGAGCAGCAATACTGGTAATGGCTACCAGCTCGATGATACCCGATTTGGTAATTGGTGCCATTGTATTCCTTATTGTTGTGCGCGGTGCAGTGAGAATTTTAAAGCTGGGGTAAATGAAAGGAGAGTGTAAATTAACACAATTAAAACCGGCAACAGGGCCAAATATTACCATAAAAACTTAAAAAAATATTACTTTTGGACCCTTTAGTTAAAAGGGGTTGATATTGGCTACTTCATTATTCAACCTTTCAATAAACTAAATTTGTCCAAACACTGTTTACATGTTAAATTCCTTTCACTTAAGCATTATACTTTTTCTCCTGCCAGCATACCAGATGTCGTTTTTCACAGTTCAGTTAATATCCTTTAACAGCAAAAAAGACCCATCCGGAAAGCCACTGGGTTTTCTTATGCTCTTCATGTTACTATACATTTTTATCAACATCAGTAAATACCTGGGATATTTGGATGCATACAAATACCTGTATTTTTTTCAGTTACCGATTTTACTCGCCATTATACCCACTTACTGCCGGTATTTGTGGGTTATTTCAGGTTCATCCGGACGGATGACTTCAAAGTCATTGCCTTTATGCTACCTGCCTGCTTTGTTAATCCTGTTGCTGAACCTGATTGCATTTTTTACCAATGGTACTGAAACCTACAGGCTGTTTCTTCATCCTGAACAATCTTCTCAAATAGCAGATAATAATGATATTAACCTGATTCATATTACGTTTTTACTGGGAAATGCAGTTTTGATTGCTTTTCAGATTATTATGGCATCTTACCAGTTTTGGAAACACATGCAACATGTTCAGGCGAAGCAAAAAGAGGAAAGCTCCTTTTTACCCTATTTTGAAACCGGATGGGCTTATTTTATCTTTGTTTCAATTGTCTGTTTTGTAATAGTTAATTCGCTGATGAACTATTTTGTTCCTGAATACAGCACGTCACTGGCAGCTGTTTCTAATGTTCTCATCCTCATATCAGGAAGTCTGGCAGGCTATTTCAGCTTAAAACAGGATAAACTTTATAAAGAGGTAGCGAGTCTAAAACCCGGGCAAATTATAAAAGAGGTGAATAATGATGAAGTATCTGAAAAATCAGTCAGCTCTAAAAAAATGAAAATCTCTGACAACATGAGTAAGAAAGAAGCAAAGGAAATAATTGATAAATTGCGGCATCACCTTACCAAGGACAAGCCACACCTTAACATCAAACTGCGGCTGATTGATATTTCCAGAAGTCTTGACATAAGCAAACATAAACTAACTTATGTAATTAACCATGAAATGGACAGCAACTTTTATGGTATAATTAACGAATACAGGGTTATGGAAGCTAAAATGTTATTAAAACATCCCAAATACAAAAAGTACAAAATCGAAACCATTGCTGAAATGTCAGGCTTTCAATCCAAATCTACCTTTAACGGATGTTTTAAAACAATAACAGAGGTTACCCCTTCTGCCTACCGCAAAAAGCATGGAACCAAAAATACTTTGAACAAATAAAAAAAACCGCTCTCTAGGAAACGGCTTTTTGAAATAATATCTTCTTACAAATACAATTTTACTAAAATATCACTTTTTTATCTGACTGTGTTTCAGCTCACAGGAAACTAATTTGTACGAATAAAGTTTAGACATACAACAAGTATTCACCATCAGAACCTTAATGTTGTAGGTTTGCAGCGTCAATAATTTTTAACTTTAAAAAATAATTCTATGAAAAAGTTTACAATTTTTCTTTTTTCACTTTTTACTACTTTTGGTCTGATGGCCCAATTGCAGATAAAAGCTCCTTCACATAGTTTTCCTGTTATTTCCGGCCAATCTAACCGTTCTATAACATTGTATGATCAGTTGCAAGTACCAACTAATGGTACTGCTTCACAGGTTTTTCCTGATTATAGCAACTGTGTTCTACAAACTGCTGATGACTTTATAGTGCCCGCTGGCGGGTGGACAATTACGAATATAGATGCAACAGGAAGCTGGGGTGCTGGTTCACCACAACCTTATTTGTTTACAGTAGTTTTTTATGCTGATGCAGGTGGTATTCCTGGTGCTGCAGTTGATAGCGTTATAAACAATGCGTACGTTGATAACGGAGGTGTGGAAAGCATTACATTAAACTCGTCAGTCATATTACCGGCAGGACACTACTGGATATCGGTAATGATTGATATGCCATCTAATTCTGGTGGGCAATGGTTCTGGGCAGCGTTAAGTGGTGCACCAGCCATCAATGATTTTAGTGTTTTTCGGGATCCCTGCAATCTTGTTGGAATCTCATCTTCCTGGACTCCGGCTTCGTCAATAAACAGTCAATATACTCAATGTAGCTTTGCTCTTTATGGAACTACAGGAACACAATCCGTCCCTGTATCGAATTGGGCCATTATTTTAGGAATTTTTCTAATGATTTTATTCATGGCTATCCACTACCGAAGGAGAAGGCTGGCTTAAAACCTTACAATAATTTATAAAAAAAAACTGTCCGTCATTTGGCGGACAGTTTTTTTTATAAATACTAATACTCAAACACTCCATACTGCGACCTGATGGTCAGCTTTTTGCCGGTGGTAGCTTCCACACGGCCTACAACCTGCGCATCAATATTAAAACTTTTGGAGATTTCAACAATGGAAGGAGCTACCTCTTGCGGCACATAAAGTTCCATGCGGTGCCCCATGTTAAAAACCTTGTACATTTCACTCCAGGGCGTACCCGATTGTGCCTGAATCATTTCAAAGAGCGGTGGGACCTCAAAAAGATTATCCTTTATAACATGTACGTTATCAACAAAATGCAGTACTTTGGTTTGAGCGCCGCCGCTGCAATGAATCATTCCGTGAATAGGATTGCGGTGCTTTTTTAACACCTCTTTAATAACAGGCGCATAGGTACGCGTTGGCGACAACACCAGTTTACCCACATCCACTCCCTCCACGGGACCTGGACCGGTGAGTTTTAACTTTCCCGAGTAGGCCAGCTTTTTAGGTATTGAAGGGTCGAAACTTTCAGGATATTTTTTTGCCAGCTCACGGCTAAACACATCGTGGCGAGCCGAAGTTAGTCCGTTGCTTCCCATGCCTCCGTTGTATTCATCCTCATAGGTTGCTTTACCAAAGGATGCCAATCCTACAATTACATCACCGGGTTGAATATGATTTTCAATAATATCGCTGCGCTTTGCCCTTGCCGTAACCGTTGAATCGACAATAATGGTTCGTACCAAATCGCCCACATCTGCTGTTTCGCCTCCCGTAAGATGCATCTCAACGCCCAGGCTGCGCATCTTTTCCAGAAACTCTTCGGTACCTTCAATAACGGCCTTGATTACTTCGCCTGGAATCACACTTTTGTTTCTGCCAATGGTTGATGAAAGTAAAATACCATCTGTTATACCCACGCAAAGCAGGTCATCGGTATTCATCACAATGGCATCCTGTGCAATTCCTTTCCAAACGGACAAATCGCCGGTTTCTTTCCAGTACATGTATGCCAGCGAGCTTTTGGTTCCCGCCCCGTCAGCATGCATCACATTACAAAAGGCTTTATCGCCTCCCAATATATCAGGAATAACTTTACAAAATGCATTGGGAAAAATACCCTTATCAAGGTTTTTAATGGCCGCATGCACGTCCTCTTTTGAAGCTGACACACCGCGCTGCTCGTACCGGGAAGTTATACTCATTGGCTTAACTTTTTATATACTATTTTCCATCTAATCATAATGAAATCTACATTTAGCAATCAATATTTCATCGTTACGAACTGCATAAATTAGTCTGTGTTCATTATCAATTCTTCGAGACCAAAATCCCTTATATTTATGTTTTAACGGCTCCGGTTTACCAAGTCCTGTAAATGGTGTCCGGGAAATGTCTTTTAACAAATCATTTATTCTCCTTACATATTTTTTATTTGTCTTTTGCCAATACAAATAGTCTTCCCATGATTCGTCAACAAAGATGAATCTCATAATTCAATTAATTCTTTTTGAAATGATGATCCTTGTCTCAGTTTATCAATCGCTGAATCAAGCCTGGCCTCATTAATTTTAGAAGAAAGTTCATGTTGTGTTGCAGTCAACGAATTATATTCGTCCAATGAAATAACTACGACTCCGGAGTCTTTTCCGCGATTAATTATCAAAGTCTCAAAATTTTCAGATACCGAATCAAGATATTTTTTAATATTCTTTCTGAAATCTGAAATTGTGGCTGTTAACATTTTCTTATTATTTTATGTACGTTTAATTGTACAAATATACGTACAATATTTTATTTTTCCAAATTGGGGATATTGGTTGTAAAACAGCATTCCTCTTCTCTATTTCTTTTATCCATTACCTGCTCAAAATCCAAAAACAGAGAATAATAATCGTTTAAAACTTTATGGTATATTTCTTCTGCGATTTTTTGTGAAAGGTATGCGTTATTTTTATACAGCTTTTAGGGGCAATACAACCTTACTTATCCTGCTTAACTTCATCAATAACAAGCTTGTGTGTTTTGGTGTTGTAACTATATTTTCCAAAACGTTTCAGCACATTATCGCCAAACACCAAATCGTATTTAAGCTTGTAATTTACCTTAACTTTTACATTAAACACCGACTTATTGGCAATGCGCACTTCCTTCAGGTTAATAATGGCATTTTTGGCAATGGTGTTGTTTTGCAGTATTTTTTCGTAATCACCTTCAAAATCTTCTTTGCTGATGCCGCCAGATTTAAGCAGGTCCATGGCTTTATCCAGTGAAATCATGGCCGGCGAGTGCTGGTCGTAAGCAAAGGTTTCGCGATAGCTGTTTACCAAACATTCGGCAAGATAAACCCCTGTTTTAGGCTGTTCGGTAAACGGCGTTGTGTTGTCAGCCGGATTGATGGAGATGTTGATGTTAGCCACATCGGGATTGTAATTGTTATCGGGTACAAAATCGCGGCGAAGCACCCTGAACTCTGTCCGGCGGTTCAAGGCATAAGCAGCCTCTTTTTGTGCTTTGGAAAGCAGCGAATTTACGTAGGTATCATCGAGTGTAGTGCCTTCTTTAAACAAGAATCCATCTTTTACAATATCCTTTTTTAAGGTACGTGGCACCCGTTCGCCATACCCTTTGGCCACGAGGCGTTTGGGGTTAATTCCTCGCATAATCAGATAATCAACCACCGACTGTGCCCTTTTCTGCGAAAGGATATCGTTGCGCTCGTAGCTGTCGCGCGAGTCGGTATGCGATGCCAACTCGATAACCAGTTTGGGGTTGTCGCGCAGGGTTTGAATAAGCCCCTGCAACGAATCCTGATATTGTGGTTTTAAATCCCATTTTGCCAAATCGTACAAAATATCGGGCAGCACAATAGGCTCGTCAGGAATGGGTTTCAATATAAAATCTTTGGTAAAGTCTTTACTAAACTCCACTCCAACGGTGGTAATGGTGGCCTTCTCTTTAAAATAATCGGGCATGGACACCGACACATCGTAGGTTGTATTGGGCTTAAGCTGACTTGAGCCGAATGTATAATATCCTTTATCGTTGGTACGTGTTGAAACCGAAACGCCGTCGGAACCCGTCAACGTAATGGTAGCTCCTTCGATAAACAAAAGAGTACGGTCGTCTTTAACCGTTCCGGAAAGGGTAAACAGCAAGGGCGGTTCAATAAAGTACCAAATATCTTCCTTGCCTCTTGTTCCTTTACGGTTGGAGCTTAAATAGCCCCACTCCTCTTCAGGATGAAAAACGATGCCGAAATCATCCATGGTTGAGTTAATGGGATATTTCATGTTTTCAGGCTCGCCCCATTTTCCGGTTGAGTCCATGGTAACCTTAAAAATATCCAGTCCTCCCATGCCGCCATGGCCATCGGAAGCAAAAAAGAGGGTGGTATCGTTACGGAGAAAGGGAAACATTTCATCGCCGGGCGTGTTGATTTTAGGCCCCACATTTAACGGCCTGCTGAAAGGTTTTGTTTTTGAATCGCGGGTGGCAACCCAAATATCTTTGCCACCAAAACCTCCTTTGCGTTCGGCAGAAAAGTAAATGATTTTTTCGTCTTCGCTAATGGTTGGTTGTCCCACCGTCGAAAGTGTATCAACCCCTTTAATATCCAACATCGAAACGCTTCCCCAGTTACGTCCGGCGCGGGTGCTGACATAAATTTGGCAACCCGACTGCACCTGCTGCGGATTGGGGCATCGTGTAAAATAGAGCTTTTTGAACTTAGCGTTGAGCGTTGCGGCACCTTCGTTGGCTTTGGTGTTGATGGTTTCGGAAGCATCGATGGTTACCGGAGCTGTCCACTCGCCGTTTTTATCTTTTTTAGCCATAAACAGATCGCTAAAGTTTTGGCCGGTCCATTTGTCTTCCTCTTTTCCCTGCGCACCTTCGCGAGTGGAGGTAAAAAGAATTTCCTGATAGGTGCTGTTATAAAATGCAGGTGCAAAATCCGACTCGCGGGAGTTTATTTTTTTTACGTTGGTAACTTCGTATTTCGAGGGGTTTTCAATCCATTTTTGAACTTCATCGGTGGTTTTTGCTCCTGCCATACCCCGAGGGTCGTCGGGTACCACTTCGGCATATCGCAGATAAAGTTTTTTAGCATCATCAAACTTCTGATTAATCTTAAGCATATCGGCATAGTGTAACAACACCAACGGGTCTCGCTTATCGTAATCTTCGCGCAGCAGCCGTTTGTACGACATCTCGGCACGTTTATAATTACCTGTTAACCGGTAGCATTCGGCCAGCTGATAGGTAATGCGGTTTTTTTCTTCTTTATTCTTTTTTACCTTTTTGTAGGCTTTTTTATATTTTTCGATGGCCACCGAATATTGCTGGCGCGAAAAGGCTTCATCGGCCGATTTAGCCGGATTTCTGCGCTGACCCACAACAAGCAACGGAATCATAACTAAAACCAAAAAAACGAGCCTGACTAAAAAACTATTTATTTTCATAATGTTCACAAATATATATCAAACGGACTTATCAGCAAATTATTGAGTAGCATTTTCATTTGGTTTGTCAGGTTTTTTCACCTTTTCTTTGGGCAAATCATCTTTTTTCTCAGCCGGGTTATCGTTTACCACAGTTGCGCCTCTTGGTTGCGATTTCAAACCATCATCGGGCTTTTGCAAACTTTTTTTATAGGCTTCCAGTTTTTGCTCTCTATCCTTTTTATCGGCTTCGCGATTGATTTCGGTTTTTATATCATCGGAAGCACGTTTAACTTCGTTGATAAACTTACCGAGGCTTCGCGCCATGCCCGGTATTTTATCGGGGCCAAAAATCAGAAAGATTGCCAATACAATGAGCATTATCTCTCCTGAACCGAAATCAAAAAACAGTAAACTCAATGAAATGGATTTTTAATGATTGATTAGCAAAAGTAAATAAAAAAAGTCCCGCTGCTAACCGCAACGGGACTTTTCAAAAGAATTATTTAATCTTTTATTTTTTCTTTTTCTTATTCATCTTGGCTTCTTTTGCCTTAAGCTCTTTTTCCTGCTTATCACCGTGAAGCAAATCGTAAGCAATGGGCGAAGCGGTAAATACCGATGAATAGGTACCTACTACAATACCAACCAGCAAGGCAAATACAAATCCACGGATAACCTCACCACCAAAGATAAAGATCATCAACAGTACTACAATGGTGGTACCCGATGTATTCATGGTACGAGCCAGAGTGCTGTTCAATCCGTCGTTGATGTTACGGCGTAATGAATGGCGTGGGAACAAGGTATTGTACTCACGGATACGGTCGAAAATAATTACCGTATCGTTGATGGAGTAACCGATAATGGTAAGGATGGCCGCAATAAATGCCTGGTCAACCTCCATATTAAACGGCATGATGCCATAAAACAGCGAGAACATACCAATGGTTATTAAACTATCGTGGAACAGGGCTGCCACACCACCCACACCATATTGCCAGTTTTTAAACCGTACGGCAACATAAAGGAAGATAATGATAAGCGCAAATAATACGGCAAAGTATGCTTTTTCACGAATGTCGTAAGCAATGGTCGGCCCGATTTTCTGCGAACTCAAAATACCGAGTAATTTGTTTTCACCTTCGGTATCGGATGAGAAATCGGAATAGGTCATTTTTGTTTTGTAAAACGATTTCAAACCATTGAACAATCTGTGCTGAATAATCGAATCGACTTTAGGCCCGTTTTGGTCAATTAAATACTTGGTAGTAATTTTAATCTGGCTCGAAGGACCAAAGGTTTTAACTTCGGGAGCAATTTTATCAAAAGCTGCCGTTAAAGCTTTACGGGCATCTTCGGTATTAACATTTTGGTCGAAACGAACCACATAAGTACGTCCACCGGTAAAGTCAACGCCAAAGTTTAAACCGCGTGTAAACAACGAACCGATACTAATCAGAATTAAAATACCTGAGAAAATATAAGCTTTCTTCCGCATCCCGATAAAATCGAAATTAGTATTTGACAACACATTTGCCGTGGCTTTGGTTGAAAAGTTAATTTTCATGTTCTTCTCAAGCATCCAATGGAAAATGAGACGAGAGATGAAAATAGCGGTAAAGAGTGATGACAGGATACCTATAATAAGTGTGGTAGCAAAACCTTGTACGGGGCCGGTACCAAACACATACAACACAACTCCTGTTAACAAGGTGGTAACGTTACCATCGATAATAGCGGAGTAGGCGTTGGAATATCCGTCCTGAATAGCCAGTTTAATACCTTTACCGGCTCTAACTTCCTCTTTGATACGCTCGTAGATAATAACGTTGGCATCCACCGCCATTCCAAGGGTAAGTACGATACCGGCAATACCGGGAAGGGTAAGTACGGCACCGAGAGAAGCCAACACCCCAAAGATAAAGAAGATGTTAACTATCAGCGCGATACTGGCAATAATACCACCACGGTTATAGTAAATAATCATGTAGGCCAACACCATGATAAAGGCCAGAATAAAGGAGTTCATACCGGCAGTAACAGCTTCGCGGCCAAGTGAAGGTCCAACAACCTCTTCTTCTACAATACGTGCCGAAGCGGGCAATTTACCGGCTTTAAGAATGTTTGCAAGGTCTTTTGCCTCTTCAACGGTCATTCCGCCACCGTTGATACTGGAACGCCCATTAGGAATTTCACCGTTTACATTCGGGAATGAATAAACATATCCATCCAATACAATGGCAATCTGACGGCCTACATTTTCGCCGGTCAAACGTTTCCACACTTTGGCTCCCACCGAGTTCATCTGGATGGTAACTTCTACCCGTCCGTTATTATCGTAGTCCTGACGTGCATCAACAATCACATCACCACCAAGGGCAGCGCTTCCGTCACGGGAGCTTGATTTTAATGCAACCAGTTCAAGATAATTGGGATTACGCTGGTCGGGTTTAACCGTCCAGGCCAGTTTCATGGTACGCGGGAAAATATTTTTTGCAAAACCCTCTTTTAACATTTTGTTAACGCGTGCAGTGTCTTTAATGGCAGCATAACCCACTAAAGCCGATTCAAAGGGCTTACCATCCTGTGAAATATTGGGACGCAAATAAAACCACAACGGGTTTTGTTTTTTAAACTCCTCTTCGCCCTGTTGTGCAGTAGCAGCGGTATCTTTCGACATCTCTTCCAATAATTTATTGGAAGTGGTATCGCCACTTGTTGAATCAGCAGCCGTTTTTGAACCTTCGGCCATGGCAGTTTGTTCACCTTGCGACGCTTTTGCTTTAGCAGCAGTAGTATCAGCAGCAGCAGAATCAGCAGAAACAATCCCCGATTCTTCTTTCAGTGTGTTGTTTAGTTGCTGGAAAAAACCAATAATCTTATCAAAATTATAGGTTTCCCAAAATTCAAGTTTGGCAGAACCCTGTAACAGTTTACGAACACGGTCAGGGTCTTTGATACCGGGTAATTCGATAAGAATACGTCCCGATGTTGCCAGTTTTTGAATGTTAGGCTGAGCCACACCAAAACGGTCGATACGGGTACGTAAAATTTGGAAAGTACGGTCGATGGCACCATCGGTTTCCTGACGGATAACCTTTAAAACCTCGTCGTTGGTAGAGTTGGTGGTAATACCCTTATCTTTAAACTCATACAAAAAGATTGAAGCCAACCGTGCATTTGGATCCACCTTATGAAATGCTTCCCCAAACAGGGTAACAAAATCTTTATTACTGTGTTTCTGCTCTTTATGAGCCATTGCCATGGCTTTTTTGAACGTTGGGTTATCGCTTTTTCCCGACAGGGCATAAATAATATCGCCCACCGATACTTCCAACACCACGTTCATACCACCTTTAAGGTCAAGGCCAAGATTCAGTTCACGGGCTTTTACATCCTTAAAAGTATATTTGTCAATTCCGATGTTATAAACCACCTCGTTGGCAATACTGTCAAGAAAATAACTTTCTCTTACGCGTGATAGTGAATCAAGATAATACTTTTCCAGCAGATTATTTCCTCCTGCAAGTTTTTTTGCCATGTTTTGGGCTTGCTCATTAACAGCATACTCTTTCGCTTTCTTCTCATAACGGGAAGCAACGAAGGTAAAACTAAGCTGATATAAACAAACCAAAGCAAATGCAATGGCAAAAAACTTAATAGCTCCTCTGTTTTGCATTGTAAATAACTATTTGATTTTACTTTACTTAATTAGACTTCAAAATTTTTAAGGCTGCAAAAATAGAATAATATTTCAATATTGACTAATTTAAGTTCAACAAAATGAACAAGATTAGAGAGAGCCTACGGGTAATGGTGGCATGTGCAACACAAAATTATTACCATTCCATAAAAAACCGGTGCCATTCTTTATTACAATGCGCAAAAATACGACCTTTGCCTTTCAATAAACAAAATAACAATGGATAAAAAATTAAAAGCTTTTGAGCGGCTGCTTAATATAATGGATGATTTGCGAACGGGCTGCCCGTGGGACAAAGAGCAAACCATGGAAAGCCTTCGCCACCTTACCATTGAAGAGGTTTACGAATTGGCCGATGCCATTCTGGATAAAAACCTGCAAGAGGTTAAAGGGGAGTTGGGAGATTTGATGTTGCACATTGTTTTTTATGCAAAGATTGGTTCGGAGAAAGGTGCTTTCGATATATCGGATGTTTTAAACGCCATATCCGACAAACTGGTTTTCAGGCATCCGCACATTTACGGAGATGTTTCGGTTGATGGTGCCGAAGAGGTACTAAACAACTGGGAAAAGCTAAAATTAAAAGAGGGTAAAAAATCGGTTTTGGAAGGAGTGCCCAAGTCGTTGCCACCCTTAATTAAGGCCTACCGTATTCAGGAAAAAGTTAAAGGCGTAGGCTTTGAGTGGAAAGAACGCGAGCAGGTTTGGGATAAAGTTACCGAAGAGATGCAGGAACTGAAACACGAAGTGGATACCAATGCACCCAAAGAGCGAATTGAAGATGAGTTGGGCGACCTGCTTTTTGCCATCGTTAATTACGCACGTTATGTGGGTGTTAACCCGGAAGATGCTTTGGAGAGAACCAACAAAAAATTTATACGCCGCTTTCAGTACATCGAAACCGAATCGGCAAAAGAGGGAAAAAAGGTGGAGGATATGTCGCTGGAAGAGATGGATGTTTATTGGAATAAGGCGAAGGAAGAAGAATAGCGGTGTTTGTTATAATATAACAGCTTTAATATAAACGTATTATGTCGCCCGGATTACAAATCCGGACGAGCTTAAGTAGATAACGAGGTCGAGCAACCTAATAACAGTATAATAACTACATTATGAGCAGATATATCGTTCAGATTTGCAATCTGAACGAGCTTTGAGGTGGGGTGAAGCGATCAATAACTGTAAACCAGCCCTCACCAAAAAAGACAACTTTAAACATTAAACCTTCAAACCTGAAACGTTTAATAAGCAATAAGCAACATTCATTGAGCAACTAACAATTAAACAATACAGCAACAAAACAGTATAACCCCCAACCTTTCGGGCCTCCCTCGCACATAAGTGCCGACAGGCCGTCCTCAACATGAGGTTTTTGCTCAACCCTTTTTCCTTTTCTGATACAGCCAGGCACCCAAAACAGAGACCATAAAAAAGCCGAGCAACAAAAAAACATCGGTTGTTATTCCCGAGATGCCCGAATGACGCAGCAAAATATTGTAATAACCGTGAAGCCCCCAGTTAAGCGGCGAAAAGCGGCTTAAAGTCTGCATCAGGTCCGACATCATAAATATGGGCACCCAAATGCCACCGAGGGCAGCCAGTATTACCACCGAAATGGAACCGAAAATGGAGGCTTGCGTTTGCGATGTAAAAATGGTTCCAATTAATATTCCGTACCCTGTGGCCGCCATCGAAATGGCGAAAGTAAGTATCAGCAAAGCCATCCACTGGTTGCTTTGTATGTTAAGCTGCGGCAACCCCATCAACGGAAGTATAAAAATACCCATTAAAAACATAACGGTTGCCTGTATAAATCCCAGAAAAAAATAGACCGCTGTTTTACCAAGTAATGAAGGAACCACCGACCCGGGCATGGTTTTTAATCGCAACGCCACACCGCTGGTGCGCTCCTTAATAATATTGCCGGCCAACGGAATTACAATAAAAAATATGGCAAACAGCGTATAAGCCGGAACATTGTGCTGCGTGGAGTTCGGAATGGTAGAAGTGGCTTCGGTGGCAGCCTTTTGCTCATGTATTTCAACAAGTTGAACCGGATGTGTGCTCTTTTTCATTTCCACACCCAACAGTTGTTTAAACAGCGATGCGTACGTGCTGTAAATAATTTCCGATTCAACACCCGCCGAAAACTCGCGCAAGGCACTCAGTACCGATTGCTTTACCGAATATTTTATCACCGGGTCAAAAAACACATCTACCTTGGCACTCACTCCTGCCCCCACGGTATCCAGGGTAACCGCCGCAGTTATTTCTTCGGGAAACTGGTGGTAAATTTCACGGTTCAGGTTTTTTGTAATGGATTGGGTGGCGCCTTTGTTAACCACAATACCAATGGTAAACTTTCCTTTAGCCACTTTGCTTTTTAAGCCATCCACACTGCTATTGTGAGCAGTGGTAACTTTAAACAGTTTTGACGCTTGCAGACCTTTTACAATATTTTTTCCAAACGATCCCGTATCGTTGTTTAATATGATAATGGACAATCGTTGCTCATCCAATATTTTAAAGGTGCTGTCCTGAAGCATCGTCATTACCAAAACCAGGGTTACAGGCATTAAAAAAAGCATGGACAGTGCCGGAATGTCGCGAATAAGCAGCAACAACTCTTTTTTTACCGATGCTATAAATTTAGTCCACATATTTTTTAATTCCGTTTTTTTAATCACGCAGTGTTCTGCCGGTTAGTTTTAAAAAGATGTCTTCCAGATTATTACAATCGTCATATTGTGCAATAAGTGATGCCGGTGCACCTTTAGCTATTATTTTTCCATGGTCGATAATACCGATGCGGCTGCAAAAGTTTTCAGCTTCATCCATGTGATGGGAAGTGTAAACAATGGTTGTTCCTTGTTTATTCAGCTCCTTTAAAAACTCAATAATCACATTTTTCGATTGCACATCAATCCCCACTGTGGGTTCATCGAGAAAAAGAATTTCCGGATTATGCAAAAGGCCGGCAATCAGGTTTATCCGCCGTTTCATCCCTCCCGAATAGGTTTTTATTTTCTTTTTCGATTTATCACCCAGATTAAATGCATCAAGCCAGTAATCAATTTTGTTTTGCAGGGTTTTACCCTTGAGGCCAAACATATTTCCGAAAAAATGTAAATTTTCTTTTGCCGTAAGCTCTTCGTACAGCGCTATATCCTGAGGTACAAAACCAATCCGGTTTCTTATAAAAAGTTGGTTTTCCGAAACTTCTTTTCCATTGATATAAATTAAACCTTTGGTAGGTTCAAGATGGGTGCACAGCATGGAAACAGTGGTGGTTTTACCGGCACCGTTGGGACCCAGCAAACCGAAAATCTCACCCTGCATAATTTGCAGATTCAGTCCGTCAACTGCAGGTTTTTCCGACTGTGCATACTGTTTTGTTAAATCAACTATTGCTATGGCGGGCTGTTGGTTCATTTACGAAACTATTTTTTTAAGCCTGGTAAAAAACCGTTGTTCTTCATCCGCTATTTCCAGCAAAATATCAGCACCTCTGTTGTAATCCTCCCCTTCGCGGGTGCGGTTTTTAACAATTCTTCCGGCAATTACGGCAAACTCGCGCCATTTATCGCCAATGGCCGTCATTTCGTACGACATATCTTTTAATTCGGGTTTATCGATTACCCCGGCGGCTTCCTGCAAAAAGGCTGCATACATGTAACGGAATCCCGCACCGCCGGTACCAATCTCCTCCTGCGCTCTTACAATTTGCCCTGTAAACAGCGAAGCTTTTTTAGCACCCAGTTTATGTGGATATTGCCTGAACTTTTTGGATAGATATTTAATGCCTTTAGCTCCAAACATGGGAACGGGAATGGTGGTCATATCTTTACAGGTATGTTTAATTCCCTTAATAACAGCGCCTTTTACATCAAACTGGCCGGGCACGTTTTTCAACCAATACATGTGTCCTTTGGGCGCAAAAGTACCCTTGGCATAGCGTACCCGCATCAGCTCCTTACGGGTTAGCATGGTTTTGTTTTCCATAATGGGGTCGCTAATAAGATAAGTGTCATCCCTTTTGCCATAAACCACAATGTTGTGTGCATTAAAATGAAACCGGTAGCGCGTTGGAAAATAGGTGAGGTGATAAACACCCACCAGCATACCTGTGGGAATTTGCTGCTCCAGGTTTTGATCGAGCGCCGTCATGGCATCGTGCGGATTGCGGTACCGATGCTTCTCGAAATGAAACCCCAATCGTTTGGAAACCCTTTTAAAAATAATGCCCGGCAACGGCCTGAATGAGGTAACCGGAATGTTGTCCACTTTTAAAAAAGGCATGTGCGAAAAAAAGTATCCCGAGCCGATTCCAAAAATCATGGGTTCACTCAGGTCGATTCCGTAATATCGTAGCAGGTTCGACACCACCCCGTTTTCGCAATGCGCAAGTTGGCGGTGCTCAAAGTTCATTTCTATGTTCATTCCTCTGTCTTGTCGTTCTTAATTTTATCAATGTCTTTCAACTCTTCCACTGTGAGGTCAAAAATGTCGGCATATTTTTGTAACGCCTCTGTGCTAAGCTTGTTAAAACCTTTGGGTTTCAGGTGTTTTTTAACGGTCCATTTCCAAAAGCCGGTGTATTTTGCCAGCAGCGAAGCATCCATAATGGTTTTCTCCATATAATATTTAATGGGGCTGGCTTTTCCGTTTAACACTTCCTGCCTTGCCTGCTCCATTTTTTCGTTGATAACACCCCAGGCATTTTTTAAAACCGTATTTTTAACATCCCAGCCTACGCTGTACGAGGTGGTATAATTTCCGTTTTCGTCCAGCGTATAAATGGGGTCTTTAAATTTACCTTCCAATAAATTTTCATCATCCTGCGGAACTTCCTTGGCTTTCATAACACAGGTTTTTCTTGTAAAAAAATATTCATTTCACCTTCGGCCATTCGTTTTCCCGAAACAGTTACTTCACCTTTTATAATAGAAATGTTTTCCATGGCCATAAGGGTAGTTATTTTTGTTTGCAGCCGGTCACCCACCTTGGGTAGGTCATATATTTTCATTCGCTTTACCGACCCGATGAATCCTACCGGCGGCTTTTTTTTAAAGATGCTTGCATTGTAACCCGACTGCAACGCTGCCGTTTGAGCGATATTTTCTATCAGGCCGGGTTCTTTAAAAAGGCCATCTTCCACAAAAAGGTTTCCGGATGAGATGGTAAGGGTTGAAATGGTTTTTTCCGAATCGCACACCAGCAAACCATCCACCATTGCCATGGGAGGCTTTTGTGGTATCAAACTCAACACTTTTTGCTTATCGGCTAACATTACGGTGGTTTTTATGGTGCCAAAGATAAGGTTTTTCAGGTTTAATCGGTGCCTGCTTTTAAAGGTACCGAATCCGATTGTAAAAAAAGTTTGAAAAAAAAACAGAACATTTTGTAAGGAATTAAAAACTACAGCGACTATACAAGCGAATCAATTAAAAAATGAAATTTAATAAACAATCAAAAATTATTATCATGGAAAACAAAATCAAAAAAACAACCATCGTTACCGGATCTATTTTAGCCAGTGCCTTAACTGCTTTAACCGTTACCAACGCCGAAGCAAAAACCATTAACCTGGGTAGCGGAAGCGAACTGAGAAGTGAAATTATCGACCTGAATATCATGTCCTCTTCAAAAAGTGTTTACGAAATGAAGTGTGGCTCTGAATCAATGGAAAAAGGTAAAGCTCAAAAAACCGAGAAAAAAGCCAAAGAAGGCAAAGCGGTAGAGAGCAAGTGCGGCGAAGGCAAATGTGGTGAAGGAAAATGTGGCGGCAACGCTAAAAAAAGCTCCAAAACCACCAATGCTAAAGCAAGCAAAACAGAATCGAAAAAAGAAGCCAAAGGAAAAACCACTGAGTCGAAATGTGGTCAGGGTAAATGTGGTGCAGAATAAGCCTTTTTCATCACCACCGGAAAAGCATGTCCGGTAAGGTCATGCTTTCCGGTTTTTTTATGCCCTTTTGAAAAGGACAAAACAATCAACAAAACAAAATCAACACATTATAACAAAATGAAAAACAAAGCACAAATAGGACTTGGATTCAGGCGCGAAATAGCCGACGCCTTTTTAGATGGCGACATAAAGCCTGATTTTATTGAAGTGGCAGCCGAAAACTGGATTGAACTTGGTGGCTACTGGGGCGATGTTTTTCGGCACGTAAACGAACAGTTCCCGTTAATTGTTCACGGCCTTTCACTGTCGATAGGCAGTCCTGAAGAGCTTGACTTTGAATTCTTGAAAAAGCTAAAGACTTTTCTGAAAACATACCACGTTGAAATTTATTCGGAGCACCTCTCCTTTGCGAAATTTGAAAATGCACATTTCTTCGACTTGTTGCCCATTCCATTTCGCGAAGACAGTGTAAAACATATCTCCTTGCGTATTCGCCAGGTTCAGGATTACCTTGAAATGCCGCTTGCCATCGAAAATGTTTCTTATTACACTTCCGTTGAAGCCGAGATGACTGAGCAGCAGTTTATAAACAACATTGTGGAAGAATCGGGATGCAACCTGCTGCTTGATGTAAACAATGTTTTTGTGAATGCCTTTAACCATCAGTACGATGCCTATCAGTTTATTGATGATATGCCGTTGGACAAGGTATCGTACATCCACATGGCCGGCCACAAACGCATTGCTCCCGACCTGATTATCGACACCCACGGCGAAGCTATTATCGAACCTGTTTATCAGCTTTTCGATTACACCACAAAAAAGATGAATCCGGTGCCTGTACTGTTGGAGCGCGACTTTAACTTTCCGGAACTAAACGAATTAAAAACCGAGTTAACGGCTTTACGGAGTATCGTCAATAAAAACCAATATCATCATGTTATACAATAAACAAACCTATCATGCCGAAAAGTTGCTGGTGGAATGGTGTAGAACCGGTAACCCTGTTGAGTTGAACGTAACGCGTCAGGATGGCCTTAAACAATACCGCCGCCTGTTTCGTAACAATATACACAACACGCTGGTACAGTCGTTTCCCATCGCCTTTGAGGTGTTGCCGGAAAGCGAATGGAGCAAACTAATTGACGATTATTTTGCCACCGGTAAGGTAACTGACGGCCGTGTTTGGCTGATGGCAGGCAACTTTTATGAGTTTGTTACTGAAAACGGATATGCCGCCATTTTTAACAAGCCCTGGTTAAACGACCTGCTTTTATTTGAATGGGTGGAAATTGAAGTACATACCATGAACGATATAACCAAAGAACACTTTTTAACGTCGGGTGACGCGCTCAACGATGTTATTGAAATAAACCCCGAGTACCGCCTTATCAACCTTGAATATCCGGTACACCTTTACGCTGCCGAAAAAACCGCCGAAAAAAAGGGTAGCTACTTTTTACTGGTTTACCGCCATCCGGAAAATTATAAGGTAAAATTCAGCAACCTGCATCCTTTGGCCGTTGTTGTGTTCGAAAAAATACGAACAGAACGCAAAAGCCTGAAACAAATAATCGATGAAATGGATGCATTACAGGAAATACCCATTGGCGACACTCAAAAACTGGAGCTTCAATCGTTTGTAAAACTAATGTTGGAAGAAAAAGCATTTTTAGGGTTTAAATCCTACTATAAAAATTAATATTAACAGGGAGGTTACCTCCGCCAAAATCAAATTATTATGAAATGTAAATTAATCCCCATCTGCGATAAAATTTCACGAATGTTGGAATTTTTAAAAGACATCCCTTTGTTGCTCATGCGACTTGTACTTGCTTACGGTTTTTGGGGGCCGGCCATGATGAAATGGAACAATATGAGCGGCATTGCCGACTGGTTTGACAGCATGGGATATCCTTTCCCCACATTAAACGCCTATCTTGCCGGAACCACCGAGCTTTTGGGAGCCGTTTTAATGGTTATCGGAATAGGAACGCGTATTATCAGCATCCCCATGATGTTTATCATGTTTATTGCCATTTTCACCGTCCATCTTTCAAATGGTTTTGAAGCCGGAAACAACGGTTTTGAAATTCCGGTGTATTACCTTATTATGCTCTTTACACTGATGGTTTACGGCCCGGGAAAATATAGTCTTGAAGGATTGTTGCGCCGTGCAACCTCAAAGAGCGAATAGTCGTCATATTATACGACCAGGTAAAAGCTTTTTCATAAGTGTGATTTAGTTTTTGTTAACAGGGTGGCTTCGGCTGCCCTGTTTTTTTTAGCCAAACATTTCGCTCACAGTTTAAAACTGTGAGCGAAGTCTTCATTGCTATTCTGTTAACTTATGCTATTTTTGCCATCGATTAATTTAGAATGATTATAATATGACTGCATACGATGTTGAAATAATGGCTCCTGTGGGTTCGTACGAATCACTAATGGCTGCCATTCAGGGTGGGGCCGATTCGGTATATTTTGGAATTGGAAAATTAAACATGCGCTCAAATTCTTCAAAGAATTTTACCCTTGACGATTTAAAACAAATTTCGGAAATTGCCAGAGAACACGGACTACGTACCTACATCACACTCAACACTGTAATTTATGATGAGGAGCTGGAAGATATGAGGCAAATTGTTGATGCTGCCAAAGCCAACAACATAACGGCCATTATTGCTTCCGATCAGGCAGTAATACAGTATGCAACTCAACAGGGCATGGAAATACACATGTCAACACAAGCCAACATTACCAATATGGGAGCGGTAAAATATTACGCGCAATTTGCTGATGTAATGGTTACCGCTCGCGAGCTTAACCTTAATCAGGTAAAATATATTACTACACAGATTAAGGAACAAAATATTACCGGCCCTTCGGGAAAGCTTGTCCAGATTGAAATTTTCGCCCACGGCGCACTTTGCATGGCTGTTTCCGGAAAATGTTACCTGAGTCTTGATAATTTAAACTCATCGGCCAACCGTGGTGCCTGTTTGCAACCTTGCAGACGGAAATATATTGTTAAGGACAAAGAGAGCGACCTGGAGCTGGAAATCGATAACGAATATATTATGTCGCCCAAAGATTTAAACACCGTTGCCCTGTTGGATAAAATGCTGGACGCCGGAGTAAGGGTGCTTAAACTCGAAGGCCGTGGCAGATCGGCAGAGTATGTAAAAACCGTTGCTTCCGTTTATCGCGAGGCTGTAAATGCCTGGTTCGACAACGAATATACACAGGAAAAAATTGACGAATGGAACAATCGCCTGGCCACAGTATATAATCGTGGCTTTTGGGATGGCTATTACATGGGGCGTAAAATGGGTGAATGGACCGAAAACTACGGCAACCAGGCTACCAAACGAAAACTTTATGTCGGCAAGGTTACCAACTATTTTAAAAAAATAGGTGTGGCCGAAATAAAAGTGGAAGCCAATATTTTACAACTTAACGAAGAGATAAAAATATTAGGTCCCACCACCGGTGTTTACGAAGATACCGTTTCGGAAATCAGGTTAGATGATGGTGCTGTGGTTACCGAAGCACCCAAAGGCAGCATTTGTTCCATTAAAACATCTGATATATTGCGCAGAGGCGACAAGGTTTACAAAGTAGTTGACGCTGACATTACGGTTCCAAATCTGGTTCAAAGGTAAACTGCTGTTTTCAACTTATAACAGCAACCCGGGCAGATTGAACATCCACCTAAAAGACTAACGCAGAAAACAAAAAAAATCCCGTCAAGGCAACCTGACGGGATTTTTTATATTGCAACAACAGTAAACTATTCGTCTTCTTTTTGTTGTTCTTCGTATTCCTTAAGGAGTTTATCCTGAACATCACCGGGAACCTGAGCGTACTCGGCAAACTTCATGGAGAAAACACCACGTCCGGAGGTAATTGAGCTTAACGAAGTGGCATAACGCTGCATTTCGGCCAACGGTACGCGTGCCCTGATTACCTGATTCTTTCCTTTTGCATCCATACCCATAATCATGGCTCTGCGTCCTTGTAAATCTGTCATTACCGAACCCATCATGTCTTCAGGAATGGTTACTTCAACATTGTAAATAGGCTCCATAATTTTGGGGCCGGCTTGTTTAAAAGCATCGCTGAAAGCAAAACGTCCGGCCAGTTTAAACGAAATTTCGTTGGAGTCAACCGGGTGCATTTTACCATCGTAAACATAAACTACTATGTCGCGTGCATACGAACCTGTTAACGGACCCTCTTCCATTCTTTCCATCAACCCTTTCATAATGGCGGGCATGAAACGTGCGTCAATGGCACCACCCACAATACAGTTGTGGAATATCAATTTACCACCCCAGGGCAAATCATGCTCTTCGGTACCCCTTACAGGAATATCGGTTGGTTTTTCATAATCTTCAACATAAGGCTGTACCCTCAAATGAACTTCTCCAAATTGTCCCGAACCTCCCGACTGTTTTTTATGACGATAAGAGGCGTTGGCTATTTTTGTAATGGTTTCACGATAAGGAACTTTAGGAACAATGGTCTCTACTTCAATTTTATATTCGTTATCCAAATACCATTTAATGGTGTTAAGGTGAATGTCGCCTTGTGTTTTTACAAGCTGCTGTTTCAGCTCACGCGAAAACTCCATAACAATGGTTGGATCGGTTTTGTGCATTTCGTTTAACACGGCAGCCATTTTTTCGTCATCGGAAGAGTTAACCGCCTTAATGGCTACGGTATATAACGGATCCGGTACGGGATAGGACTCAAAACCTGCGTCAACATTTTTAGGATCCATTAATGTATCACCGGTTTTTACATCTTTAAGTTTGATGGTAACGGCAATATCGCCGGCAACCACTTTATCCACTTTATCGCGATTTTTACCATTAAGGGCAAACAGCTGTGTAATTCGTTCTTTGTTGCTTGTGCGACTGTTTATTAAATCCTGTCCTTCGGTAACTTCGCCACCATACACCTTAAAGAAACTTACCTCGCCAAGATGCTGCTCAATGGATGTTTTCCAAACAAACAAAGCAGTGGGGTCGTTAACATCACATTTATATTCTTTTCCGTCTTTGGTTGCTTTGGCGGGACGGTCGTTTGGTGCCGGACAACTTTTTACAATAAAATCGAGCAAACGGGTAACACCAATACCATGTTTGGCAGAGGTAACCATTACCGGCAAAATAGCACGGGTAATCATACCCAAACGCAATCCTTCACGCATTTCTTCAATGGTAAGCGTGTCGTTTTCGAAATATTTTTCCATCAGTGCTTCATCGCCTTCGGCAGCATTTTCAATTAACTGCAGATGCAACTCTTCGGCTTTATCCTTTTCACTGTCGGGAATGTCTAAAATTTCAGGCTCACCACCATCCTCTTTAAACTTCAACATTTTCATATACACCAGGTCGATAATGGTATTGAACCCTTCACCCGGGTTAACCGGATACTGAACGGTGGTAACTTTATCGCCAAAATAATCCTTAAGGGCGGTAACCGTATCGTTAAAATTGGCGCCG
>Ga0256831_1000412_pt1 | contig 22096 bp, 13 predicted proteins | sample 132544metaG_FD_189087 | JGI IMG/M metagenome (GOLD analysis project Ga0256831, IMG submission 189087) | Hydrothermal vent microbial communities from Lau Basin, Pacific Ocean - 132-544 | ecosystem: Environmental > Aquatic > Marine > Hydrothermal vents | place: Pacific Ocean: Lau Basin | collected... | reverse complement strand
GGGTTTTAACCCACGGTTAAGAATAATTAAACGAGTAACACAAAAAATAATGACAACAACAGAGCAATTAATAAAGATAAAATCAGCATCTGCAAAGATGTCCCGATTGACGGACAGCGACATCAACGATGCCTTGGAGAGGATATCGTCTGCTTTGATTGAAAACAGAGACTCAATACTGAAAGAGAATATCCGTGACCTTGACAATATGGATTCGTCTGACCCGAAATATGACAGGCTTAAACTTACAGAGGCCAGGATTGAGGGGATGGCTGGTGATATCCTCAATGTAATGAACCTACCCTCTCCTTTAGGTATTGTGCTTGAGTCCCGTGTTCTGCCTAATGGGCTTGACCTGAAAAAAACAACCGTTCCGTTGGGTGTGGTTGGAATAATCTATGAAGCGCGACCTAATGTTACATCTGATGTTTTCAGCCTCTGTTTTAAGGCCGGAAATGCCTGTGTGCTGAAAGGCGGTAGCGATGCGATTTACAGTAATACAATACTTACAAAAATAATTAAAACTGAATTGGAGAAGTCAGGTATTGACCCCGAAATTATTCAGCTTCTGCCACCCGAGAGGGAGGCTGCTCAGGAGTTGATGCACGCAGTAGACTATATTGATGTGCTTATCCCTCGTGGGTCGCAGAATCTGATAAATACAGTTAGAGAGAATTCCAAAGTGCCGGTTATTGAGACCGGAGCCGGAATTGTTCACACATACTTTGATATTTCGGGAGATGCCGACAAGGGAAAGGAGATAATTTTCAATGCAAAAACACGCAGGGTGAGTGTCTGTAACGCTTTGGACTGTTTGGTGATTCACTCAGGTCGTTTGGCGGACTTGCCAAAGCTCGTTGATTTAATGGTAGAAAAGAGCGTTGAGATTTTTGCTGATGATGAAGCATATCGTGAGCTTGAAGGCAACTACCCTGACACACTGCTGCACCACGCAACAGAGGAGCATTTCGGAACAGAGTTTCTTTCTCATAAAATATCAGTAAAAACAGTAGATAGCTTTGATGAGGCTTTGCAGCATATTGGCAAGTTCAGCTCTAAACACAGTGAGGCTATTGTTGCTGAAGATGAAAAAGCTATTGAGATGTTTTGCCGCGATGTGGACGCAGCTGCAGTGTATGCAAATACAAGCACCGCATTTACAGACGGAGCACAGTTTGGGCTGGGTGCAGAGATAGGTATTAGCACACAGAAACTTCATGCACGTGGACCAATGGCACTTAGAGAATTGACAAGTTACAAGTGGATAGTAAAAGGAGAGGGGCAGATTAGAACGTAAGCAGAAATGAATTACGAATTACGTATTGTTAATTATAAGTTTACTGTTCGTAACAGAGAGATGTTTTAAAGGATATTAACTAAAATAAAAACCCAAAATTATGAGGCAATTTTTAACCGTTGACGACATTGGAGATATAGAGAATGCACTCAATGAAGCACGAATTCTAAAGAGAAATCCGCATGGATTCAGCTATCTCGGGAAATACAAAACAATGATTCTTCTCTTTTTTAACTCTAGTCTGCGAACTCGGCTAAGTACACAGAAGGCTGCGCGAAATCTAGGTATGGAGGTGATTGTGCTTGATGTTAACAAAGATGGTTGGAAGCTGGAATCGGAATTTGGAGTGATAATGGATGGCGATAAGCCGGAGCATCTTCGTGAGGCTATTCCTGTCATCGGCAGCTATTGTGATATTATCGGAGTTCGCTCTTTTGCATCACTAAATGATAAAAAGGCTGATTATAACGAAGATATAATTATGCAATATATTGAGTTTGCAAGTGTTCCCATTGTAAGTTTGGAGTCGGCTACGCGTCACCCCTTGCAGGCATTTGCCGACCTCTATACCATTGAAGAGTACAAAACAAAGAAGCGGCCAAAAGTTGTTCTCACATGGGCTCCTCATCCGCGCGCTCTGCCACAGGCTGTTGCCAACTCTTTTGTTGAGTGGATGAAAAAGGGTGATGTTGACCTCGTGGTGACTCATCCCGAAGGGTACGAGCTGGAGGAGGGATTGATGGAGGGAGTTGAGCTTGAATATAATCAGCAAAAAGCCTTTGAAGGGGCCGACTTTATCTATGCCAAGAACTGGTCATCATACTCCGACTATGGAAAGATATTGACAAAAGACCGTTCGTGGATGGTTGATGAGCCGAAAATGGAGCTGACCAATGATGCAATGTTTATGCACTGCCTACCTGTTCGCCGCAATATGGTGGTTAGCGACGGGGTTATCGACAGCTCACGCTCGATTGTTATTCCTCAGGCTACAAACAGAGTGGTATCAGCACAGGTTGTGATTAAAAGAATGTTGGAAAAGTTGTAGAGGATAAAAAATGCAAAAACTTACAGTTATAAAGGTTGGTGGGAAGATAGTTGAGGATTCAGAGTCGTTGAGCCAATTGCTAGAGGATTTCAGTAAGATTGAGGGCAAAAAACTGTTGGTTCACGGGGGTGGAAGAAGTGCAACCACAATTGCCGAGAAGTTGGGGGTGAAAACGGAGATGGTTAATGGTCGCCGAATAACCAATGCTGAGATGCTTGATGTGGCAATGATGGTCTATGGCGGGCTGATAAACAAAAATATTGTTGCAAAATGTCAGGCGTTTGGATTGAATGCCATTGGCCTGACAGGAGCCGATTTGAATATTATAAAAGCTGTTAAGAGACCTGTGAAGGATGTTGATTATGGTTATGCAGGTGATGTGGTTTCGGTGCAGGCCGAGCAGCTGTCACTTCTGCTTAAGCACAATGCTGTTCCTGTAGTTGCACCACTCACACACAATGGCGAAGGGCTAATCCTCAATACCAATGCTGATACAATGGCTGCTGAAATTTCAAAAGCTCTGGCATCTGAGTTCGTCTGCTCTCTTGTCTACTGTTTTGAGAAACCGGGAGTGTTGAGCGACCCGGAAGATGACAGCTCTGTGATTAGCCGGTTGGTATATAAGGATTTTAAGAGTTATCAGGAGGATGGCACTATAAATGCCGGAATGATACCCAAACTGGATAATGGTTTTGATGCAATAAGAAGTGGCGTGGATGAAGTGGTAATAACCAACTCTAAGGCTTTAGCTAAACTAAACGATTTAGGAACAAGATTAGTTTTAGATTGATTCAATGTAACAAATAACAGTATAATGATAAAAAAGAGAAATGAAGAAGCTATCGAACTGCTTAAAAGACTTATTGCTACACCTTCGTTAAGCAGGCAGGAGGCTGATGCTGCGGATTTGATTGTTGATTTCTTTGAGTCAAAAGGATTTAAGCCTAATCGTAAAGGAAATAATGTTTGGCTTTGGTCTGCCGAAAAGGACTCCTCAAAACCGACCCTTCTTCTTAACTCTCATATCGATACTGTTAAACCTTCAGCTCAGTGGACGTTCAAGCCTTATGAGCCAACCTTAAAAGATGATAAACTGTACGGTTTAGGTAGTAATGATGCCGGAGCTCCAATGGTGTCTTTGATTTCTGTATTTTTAATTTTGTCAAAAAAGGAGCAGCCCTATAATTTACTGTTTGTTGCATCTGCCGAAGAGGAGATCTCAGGGGTTAACGGGATAAGTTCAATTATGGAGGAGCTGGGTAAGATAGATTTGGGGATAGTTGGAGAGCCTACTCAAATGCAGATGGCAGTTGCGGAAAAAGGACTTATGGTTCTCGATTGCTTTGCAAAAGGGAAGTCGGGTCATGCTGCTCGGGAAGAGGGTGTAAATGCAATCTACAAAGCATTGCCTGATATTGAGTGGTTTCAGAACTATAGATTTCCAAAAGAGTCGGAGTTTTTAGGTCCTGTTAAGATGACTGTTACGGGAGTTAAGTCGGGCTCACAGCATAATGTAGTACCCGATGTGTGTGAGTTTATGGTAGATGTACGTGTTAATGAATACTATTCAAACATAGAGCTGTTTGAGTTGATTCAACAGAGCGTTGAATGTGAGGTTAAGCCCCGTTCAGTGAGGCTGAACAGCTCTTCTGTGCCTGTGGAACACCCGGTAGTTAAGCAAGGAGTAGAGTTAGGTTTGACCTATTACGGGTCACCCACAACATCTGATCAGGCTGTTATGAACTTCACTACGCTGAAGATAGGGCCAGGAGATTCAGCACGTTCACACACAGCTGACGAATATATCTGTTTAAGTGAGATAGAGGAGGGGATAGAGATGTATGTTAGGCTGTTGGATGGATTGGAGATAAATTGAGGAAATAAGGAAATGAGGAACTGATAAATTGGGGAACTGAGGATTTGATAAATTGAGTATTTGAAAAAAATAATAGAGCATTCTTTGCCCTCTCGCCGCGGTGGGGAGGAAGGGAGGGGCTTCAAACATGTGTAGTTATGAAACTTTGGGATAAAGGAGTATCTGTAGATAAGAAGATAGAAGAGTTTACCGTAGGAAAAGACCGTGAACTGGATGTGTTGTTAGCGCCTTTTGATGTGTTGGGAACAATGGCGCACATCACAATGCTAGAGAAGATTGGGCTGTTGGAGAAAGATGAATTAACGCTGTTGTTGAAAGAGTTAAAGGCAATCTACTTAACAACTATTGATGGCTCTTTTGTTATTGATAACGGAATTGAGGATGTTCATTCGCAGGTAGAGTTGCTGCTAACAAAGAAGCTGGGGGATATTGGGAAGAAAGTTCATAGCGGACGTTCGCGAAACGATCAGGTACTGCTTGACCTAAAACTATTTGCACGCGATCGCATTGAGGGAATAATAAATGCTGTTGAGCAACTGTTTAAAATTCTTCAGGCAAAAAGTGAAGAACACAAAGAGACGCTCATTCCGGGATATACTCACCTTCAGGTTGCCATGCCATCCTCTTTCGGGTTGTGGTTTGGTGCTTTTGCCGAGAGCCTTGCAGATGACCTTCACATAATTAAGGCTGCATGGAATGTGGTAAATCAAAACCCACTGGGGGCGGCTGCCGGATATGGTTCGTCTTTTCCTCTCGATCGCTCGTTAACGACTTCGCTGCTTGGCTTTGACGACATGAATTACAATGTTGTTTATGCTCAGATGGGACGAGGAAAGATGGAGCGAACGGTAGCTTTTGCCATTGCATCTATTGCTGGCACATTAAGTAAACTGGCAATGGATGGCTGCCTTTTTATGAGTCAGAATTTCGGATTTGTGAAACTTCCCGATGAACTGACTACCGGCTCAAGTATTATGCCTCACAAGAAGAATCCCGATGTGTTTGAACTTATTCGTGGTAAATGTAACGTGCTGCAAACACTGCCTCAGACAATAGGTGCAGTGACGACTAACCTTCCAACAGGGTATTTCCGTGACCTGCAGGTGATAAAGGAGACTTTTCTGCCGGCGTTCAATGAGCTGCAGGATTCGATAGAGATTACCAATTTTGCCATAGAGAACATCACCATAAATAAAAATATTATTACAGATGAGAAGTATAAGCTAGCTTTCACTGTTGAGGAGGTTAACAGACTTGTATTGGAGGGTGTACCATTCAGAGATGCTTATCGTGAGGTTGGGATGAAAGTTGAACGAGGAGAGTTTGAGACTGACTATGTTGTCAGTCACACACACCAGGGGAGTATCGGAAATCTGTGTAATAGTGAGATTTCTCAAAAGATGGAGGGACTGATTGAATCATTTCAATTTGAAAAGGTTCATAAGGCGATTGATTGTTTGTTAAGTGGTTAATCGAGGTAAGTTTTTGTATTTGTCTTGCTCTTAAAAGAATTTTGTCTCATCTTTTTATCACATCAATTGAGAATCCTTTTCCAAAATGGAAGAGCCGAATATTCCTTTGGTATTCTTCCTGTTGAGATGCTTTTAGCTCATATTTTCATAGTCCTGATGAAAGGCAATATACAAGTTGCCACATTCTCTTTATAAAAGAAAACTTTGTTTTATTGGGATATAAATATATATTTGTTATCAACTAACACTATAAATAACACATTAATCCGGATTTTATGCAAGCAATAAACGATTTTCTATTAGAAATTGATTCTTATATTGGTAGCAGTCCGTGGTTTGTCTATTTTCTTTTAGGTACGGGGATATTTTTTACTCTCTATCTCTTTTTCCCTCAGTTCAGATACCTGAAGTATTCGTTAAAAATTGTAATGGGTAAGTTTGATAAGAAAGAAGATGAGGGAGATACATCGCATTTTCAGGCATTAACAACAGCTCTGTCAGGTACTGTAGGTACCGGAAATATTGCGGGGGTTGCCCTGGCAGTTCATCTGGGTGGGCCGGCTGCGCTATTCTGGATGTTGGTTACTGCATTGTTTGGAATGACAACCAAGTTTGTTGAGGTAACACTATCGCATAAATACAGAGATAAACTACCCGATGGGTCATTTGCCGGAGGCCCCATGTACTACATGAAAAAGAGGTTGGATATTAAAACACCTTCCGGTAAGCTAATTAAAACCGGTTCGTGGATAGCAGTTATTTTTGCTTTTGCCACAGTTTTATCCTCTTTCGGAACAGGAAACCTGCCTCAGATAAATAGTATTGCAAGTTCACTCTTCACAACATTCAGACTACCTCACTTTGTTACAGGTCTGGTTCTGGCAATTATACTTGGATTTGTAATTATTGGAGGAATTAAACGTATAGCTAGGGTTACCGAAAAGCTTGTGCCTGCGATGGCTATACTCTATTTTATAGGCGCTATATCAGTTATTTTGTATAACTACGAAAATATCTGGCCATCATTACAAGCAGTATTCGGACATCTGTTTACAGGTACTTCTGCAACAGGAGGTTTCCTTGGAGCAACTATCGCTTTTGCTTTTAACAGAGGGGTAAACAGAGGCCTCTTCTCTAACGAAGCCGGTCAGGGTTCAGCACCGATAGCTCACGCAGCAGCTCGTGCGCATGAACCTGTTTCGGAAGGTCTGGTTGCCCTGTTGGAGCCTTTTATCGACACAATAGTTATCTGTTCACTTACAGGATTTGCTCTGTTGTCGTCAGGCGTGTGGAACACAAAACATGAGAATCGCTTTCAGGTTTCTGATATTCAGGTTTTGGCAGGCAATAACTATGAAGACATTACGGATGTCGGAAGAAGAGTATTGAGTGAACACATCATTAAAAAGAAGACACTCCCTCTATTTACAGGGGAGATGGAAGTTCATGATGGTGTGATTACCTCACCTGTTACAGTGATACATGCTCGGTCATTGGCCGATAGCGTGACTGTTCATCTCAACAATAGTTTGTATTCCGGATTTATTACGGTACAAAATGGCCAATTAAGGCTTCCCTCTACCAAACAAAAGGAGCAGTCGATACAGGACTGGTTGAAGGGATTGTTTACTGGCGATAGTTCTGAAGGAATCTACCTTGATGGGGTTTCACTTATGCACAGCGCATCCTTAACTACAGTAGCCTTTACTAAAAGTTGGTTTGGCGATTGGGGTAAATATATAGTGTCGCTAGGATTACTGATGTTTGCCTTCTCTTCCGCTATCTCCTGGTCATATTACGGCGATAGGGCAGTTACTTTCCTCTGGGGGTCTAAATATGTAATATGGTATCATATGCTATATGTAATTGGATTTTTTATCGCATCTTTTGTCGATACTACAATTATCTGGACTCTAAGCGGCATAACCATTGCCTTAATGACTATTCCCAACCTGATCGGAATACTTATACTTCATAAGGAGGTGAAAACTGAGGTGAAAGATTTTTGGGTTGAGTACAAACGCCGATTCCCTGAAGAGCACGTGCCCAGGAGATAGTCTGATGTAATATTTACCAGTTGAAAAGGAGTATACATTAAGTTAGTTATAGTATGACATCGCTGATAGTTATCTTATTATTTGTAGCGGGTATAGTTGTCGGGCGGTTATTCCGGAATAAACAGACAACAAGGAAAAATGTCGATAGATTAGTCAATGTAGCCATTTTTGTATTGCTATTTCTATTGGGTATATCAGTTGGGATAAATGATAAGATAATAGTCGATTTCTCCAAAATAGGTTGCATGAATTAACCTGCCCCTTCAGGGCGACCTGCTCGTTATGTTGCTCAGCACCTGAGGTGTTGCCATCGGGTTGAATTGAGTTGGGCCTTCAGCCCGCAGTGTAGAAGCATTCGATTAAGCTACTCTGCTTATTGTATGAGGTTATAAATTTTCAGCCCGTAGTGTAGAAATATTTATCCGGTAAAAACATTTTGAAATTAGTGTTATAAAACGTAAATTGATGATGCAATGATGTTGCAATCGCCACGAAGTGGCAGCTTATTTCAACCCAAGGCAACACCTTGGGTAAGTAATGGGACAAAAATCTCCCTCACTGTGAAAGGGCAGGTTGAATATCAGTGCTCAATCGTCATCAAAGTTAATGAAGTGGAATAATATTCAGTCAAATTAAACGGTTGCATGAATTAACCTGCCCCTTCAGGGCGACCTGCTCGTTATGTTGCTCAGCACCTGAGGCGTTGCCGTCGGGTTGAATTGAGTTGGGCCTTCAGCCCGCAGTGTAGAAGCATTCGATTAAGCTACTCTGCTTATTGTATGAGGTTATAAATTTTCAGCCCGTAGTGATTCCATGTTAGGATACTCCGTTTCTACTTCTTTTCTCTTGCTAACTTCAATGCCGTTGTGGTAATGTAATATTTGGCAATCATATTTGGTACTTCCCAATTGGGGAGATTATCATTTTTCAGGTATTTCAGATACTTCTCTGTCACCTGCCGGAAGTGCGCCTCATGCCCAACTTTATACTTCTGTGGTATATTTATCGCATATTGCTTGTCCGACAGTTTTGTCAGGTCAACCCCGGGGTATTTTCCGGCAAGAGTTGTTTTTACGGCTGTTGAGAGATTCTTCTCAAAATCAGTCAGATCTCTACCCTCTGTAGGTTCAACGTATAAAACAGTTTTGAACTGCTGTTCTTCTCCCTGCCGAATAACCAAATTGCATTTTGTTCCACGCATAATGCTGTAGTGAGTATCGCCACCCTTAGGCTCATCAAAATTCCAGATAACCGATACCTTTGCCCAGATGTCATTTATCTTATAAACAATTTCCCCGTTGCTATACACTTTTAGCAGACTGTTGTCAATATATTTATCCAGATAATCCGGAAAAGATTGTAGTCCGGTAACTTTCGAGAATTGTGCTAAAGTTAAATCTGTTGTCCAATGCTTTGCCGCTGCAATATTAACGTTTTCTCTGTTAATAATTTTTTCAGGAAAGGCTTCCCATTGAATCAGGTCAACCAGATGTGTTGTCACATCAACTATTCCTTCTCCCTCCTGACTAACGTCAAAATACCATGCCGGCCGGATGAGAGGTTTGCCTGTTACAATCTTCGAGAAGCGATGAACACTCGCCTGTACCATTGCCGGATTATCGGATGTGCCCTGTTGAAGTGTTCCAAATACTTTGGGTATCTGAGACAGTTCGCGTTGTAAGAGAGTCGTTATCTCGTGTCGCTCAGTCATGATGTCATAAAGCAGCACGTCCTTCTCTTCAGCAGTTTTGAAAGCTTCCTCTAACATTGGGAAGTTCTCGGGTGTAACAACCATTGGTTTATCAGCCAAAACATTTAACCCTGCTTTTACTGACTCATTTATGTATTCGGTTTTACGTGCATTATTTCCGGCGATAATAACTACATTTCCGACTTTCTCTTCCAGCATCTTTTTAAAAAAGTCAGCTCCAATGTGTACCTTCTCTTTCCAGTGGGTAGGATTCTCACTTCGGCTGTTAAATCCTTCAATCATATCGAGATAAGATTGTACCTCCGAACCTTCGGGGGCATAAACATGCACCACATCACTAACCTCGGGATACATTGATTTCTGTACCAACCCTGCATGGAAATGTCCGGGGGCAAGGGTGATGATTTTCACACTTTTTGTATTTTTTTTCATCTCTGTTGATTTTTTGCTTCCTCCTGTGCATGAGAGTGACAACACTAAAATAGTTGTGGTTAAAATGGAAAGGTATGGCCTCATTAGTTCGTAAATTAAGTTTGTAAATTGTATCTAAGATAATATAATTAGTTTTACTTTTTGCCTTGATGCCAAAAATTAACAAAAAAATCAAGGTTTATTTACTCTATTTATGTTCTCTACATCCACGGTTTATTTGTTATTTCAGTTTTGTAGAGAAGATAGTTGTATATATCCATTGCCTGTTTTTCGTCGATGTAGGGAATTTTCAGACTCTCTCCTGATGCAGAGTAGATTGTGATACCTGCAAGTTTTCGCCTTTTTTGCAGTATTGTCTGTCTGAACTTGACGGCCTGTATTTTGTAGGACAGCATGTGGTGGAAAGAGGTGCCAATCATACCTTTGGTAATTTCAATCAGGGAGTCATTTAAACGAAATCTTCGCTTGTGATATGCCAGAATAAAAGCAATTACAAAATAGAGTTCGAGTATGGCAAAAGCCCACCAGACAACCGGGTATTTTTTAACAGCAAAGAGTGTAAATGTTAATATGGCCAATGACAATAGAACGAAACTGCGAATGAACAGTATTGGGTGTGACCTGAGTGCAGGTGAGAATTCGGAGTTGTCTTCTCCAAATGCAGCTTTCTCTATTTTGATGAGATTATCCCTACGACATGCCGGCACAGCTATTACCTGTTTCTTCTTTATGTTACTACCCGATGTGGCCTGTCTGATTATCAGCGACTGAAAGTCGAGCAGTTTTCGCAGGGGGTTGGTATGACCGGAGATAATCTGTATTTTACTTAAGGGCACGTTAATCTCCCGTTTGTTAAGTAGTCCGAACCTTATTCTGAATGTTTTTCCGTTACCTGCAAGTCTGAATCCGAAAAAACGGAGGAACACCATCGCAAAACTGATAGCTATCGACAGGGTCATCATAAAAATAAAGATGTATATCCAAATAGTGAAATTGAAGTGCTCCGCCGTAGCAATTCCCTCCTTTGCCAGCCGGCTTATCTCCTCCGCATAGAAGTTCTTGAACTGGGTATATATCCAATTCACAAGAACCAATACGAGCATAAAACTTCTGAAATGATTCTCACTGATACTTACTTTCAGCAGGTCGAAGGGGCTAAGTTGCATAATTATCCTCTCCTTTGGGTTGGGACTTGTCTCCGCATCTTCGGTCTGAACTTTTGTAGTTACTTCAGGGGCTGCCTTTACACTCCGTTTCAGAGCCTCTTCAAGCCCTTTTGCAAGGGAGTATTTTATGGCAATAAGTTTTACCTCTACACTACCCGCTCCTGCAGTGTCCACTTCGAGTGATACCACCCCAAGAATCTTTTGAATGATATTTTCTTTTATATTGATTGTCTGTATTCTCTCCAGAGGAACTGACAAACGAACTTTCTTAAGAAATCCTTTTTGTAAAACGAATTCATTTTGGTCAATAAAAAACCGAAAATAGTGATAGCTGAGAATTGTACTAATGGTAACCATAACCAGTATACCCAGACCCGCCCATAGGTAGAGCATTGTTTTGTCCGAATCACTTTTGTGAAGAACCAGAGCAATTAATACAGGAAAGAATATTTTGAAAAGTTTCCTGAAATTATTTCCGAAAAACAGAATCAATCCGGCAGGAGCCTGCCGTTGTGGTACTGACCAATCTTTGTTATTCATACTCTGATATGCTTAAACTAAGATGCTCTTTTAACTGTTTTGCCATTTCCGGATTTAGCCCCGGTACAGAGAGATCGCTGCTACTACCGCCTGCCGTGTAAATAAGCAGTTTTGAAAGTTTGAAAAGGCGAGCTATGGCTCCCTGTCTAATCTCTACATGCTGTATCCTGTTTTTGGGAACAGCAATCGTTCTTTGTACAAGATATCCACTTCGGTACAGAAGGTCGTGTTTGCGGAGTAGATACCCCTTCAGCGGGAATCCAACATTGATTAGGAGTATGTTTACGACGTATAAAAAGAGTATGACAAGGTAGATGCTTATGTATACCTGCGGACAGAGATTCTCACTGCGGGTGAAATATTGAAATGCTATACTGCTCCTGCTGTCAGGATAAGAAAAAAGAGGGAGAGCAGTAGCAATAGGTATTTTTTATACGACCTCTCCAAAGGGACAAAATCATTAGATGTAAATGATGGGAACTCTTCGGGAGATATTTTTTGATTCTCAAATATTGATTGCATCTACTTTATTTATCAAAGATTAGTGTTGGGGTGCTCTGCACCTTTGATTACTATGTTACAATTAATTTCTACACTTTAATATAGTCTGTCCCATAAGGAAACCTCTGCGTACGTGACAACATCGAGTTTGCCCTGTCATTATTTATGAATCGCTCTTTGCCCGGATTCCAGGCCAGCTTGCCGGATACTTTCATGGCTATATGGCTGATGAGACAAACAGTACATGCGCGTTGTCCCTTCTCAATAGGAGAAATGGGTTGCTTTCTCGTCTTGATACAGTCGAGCCAGTTGCCATGCTGGTCAATACTCTTGTAGAGGTGAATTTCATTTTCTCCTATTACCGATGAAAGCATGTCAGGATCACTGGCATTAAGTGCTTTACTACTTTTATCCATACTTACCGGGTCTGAGGCTGTGGCAGAGTAGGAGCCACGCGACACAAATATCCAGCCATCTGTTCCTTCGTACCTTACTCCGTTAGTGTACCCGTTACTGGTAAGCATTGTTATTCCGTTAGCATACTCAGCTTTAACCATGAAATCCATGTGAACATCCCATAGTCCTGAATTTGGAAATTGAGCTACAGCCTCTACTGCCACCGGTCCGGTAAGTTCGGTATCCATCCCCCAAGCTGCCGAGTCGAAATGATGCTGACCCCATCCTGTAATCATTCCCGATCCAAACTGCTCACGGCGTAGCCACCCCGGTCTGCTGTATCCCTTCTGTGGATGAACACCCATCTCGGTATAATAGGTTTCGGTGGTTGAGCCTAGCCACATATCATAATTCATATTTGATGGAACAGGCATCTCCCCGGCTTCGGGGCCTGATGGATCACCCGGAAGCCCTATCTTCACTGTGTGTAGTTTTCCTATACGGCCGTTACGTACAAGCTCGGCTGCAATTCTAAACTGAGGCATCGACCGTTGCTGTGTTCCCATCTGCAAAATCACTCCGGTCTTTTTAACCACATTGCTCAGCTTTCTGCCTTCAGCAACAGTAAGAGATGTAGGTTTTTCAAGGTAGATATCTTTGCTAGCCAACGCTGCTTCTATTGCCGGTTGAGCGTGCCAATGGTCGGGAGTAGTAATGATGACAGCATCAATCTCCTTGTTCAGTAACATCTCTTTATAATCACCATACTCCTTTACATCAACATAATTTTTCCCTTTACCCTTCTTATCGTAATACTTCTTAATCATCTTTTTTGCATCAGACATACGATTTGAGTCAAGATCACTAACGGCAACCATTCTAACCGTATCAAACTTCATCACTCCGGGCATATCCCAGCTTCTGCCAATACGGCCACACCCAATAACTCCAACATTTATCTTGTTACTAGGAGCATTTTTACCAAAAACTGATGATGGAACAACTGTAGGCATAATAAATGTACCTGCTGCACCTGCAACTGTATTTCGTATAAATTTTCTTCGTTCCATGACTGACGATCTGTTTTTGTTTGTACTATTATTTTAGCTCTTCAACACCCAACACCCATAAAATACCTCCAAGGAGATGCTTTTTGAAAAGAGGATCGCTGTAAAAATCGGCGTTGTGTCCTAGTGCAGTGAACCACTCGCGTCCACCTTCAAACTCATGGCACCAACAAAGAGGAAATAGTTTGCCAAATGTTTCACCCGGATATCCATTCATGTTTTTATCGGTTATTGTAGTAAGGTCAGCCGAGAGGAGTACATGGATATCGGGATTCAACTGGTTGGAGTAGTAGCACTCGTCGGTCACATTCCACCTTTCAGGCAAGAAATATGTTGACGGATGATTGTTATCAGTTATAAGTAGATCGAAATTCTGACCCGGTGCATGACGTACAAACTTACCTCCAATCATTGACCACATCCATGGCCAGTCTCTCTCCATGGCATTGGCAGAGTGTATGGCAACAATACCACCTCCCCGCCTGACAAAATCCTGCAATGCCTTTCGTTGCTCCAGAGTGTCGAACACTTTATTGTTAGTGTTTGAGAAGATTATTGCATCATACTGTTTAAGATTTTCAGGAGTAAAAACCGAGGGTTTATCAGTCGCATCAGTGAGTATTCCATGTTCTGAGCAGATTGCTTCAAGTGCTTTTACACTTGAAGCAATATTTTTATGAACGTATCCTTTGCCGTTCTTTGTGTAGATTAGTACCTTTTTCCCCTTAACCTTATTCAGAACCTTGTCTCTGTTTCCTGCCATCAATGCAGGTATCACAATCAGGATAGTTAACAGAGTGAAAATTTGTTTTTTCATATCTAATGATTGCTTGATTCCCTATTCTCCCAACTACTTTTGCCAATAAAAGATTGGATTAATAGGCTTACTTTCTTTGTCTATGATAATACTTAGGTAAGAAATGTTCTTCTTCATAATTAATGCCTTAGACTATAAAAGACTATCTCGTCGAAATTAGATTCATCTCTCTCAGTGCTTTCACTCCATTTTCCCAGGAGCCACCTGCTCCCCATAAATAGTAAGAAAAATACATTGTCGTTTTTTGCTGAATTGGAACCCAGGGTTGAAATTCGGCATAATAGTAATGTGAACCGGGATTACTAGGATGGTTCATCCACATGTGCAGAAATAGAGGTTGATCTACGGGAAAAGCACCTACAAAAGCGATGTCCTCCATTGTATCATAACCTGCATTCCATCCCTCTTTTATTGTAAATGTCTGGCCAAAATATTTTTCAGGCATCATTCGTACTTCACACAAACCATTCATTTCAGGAATAATAAATTTATCTTCAGTCCAATGTTTTGATCCAATTGACAGCATTGGTTGAGGTCCCAACATATTTGCTTCGGGATTTTTAAACTCAAGAGCAAACCGTATTTCTAATAGAGGCGAATTCCCATAAAGAGTAAATGTTTTCTCAAGTTTGTTTCCAAAGTAATCTGTCCACATTTTTACCCTGACGAAATCGCCCTCTTTTTTTATAATTTCGGAATTGTAAAGCTGATGAGTTTCCATACTTGCCTGTCCCAGAAAATCTTCAAAGCCACCATAAGGATAATACCCTTTTTTTCGGAAAGGGCTTTTGTCATCAATTGCTTTTTGGGGCCATAGCTTAAACAGAATGTTATCGTGGCGACTTTTTACAATATATTCGATTACTCTGGCACCGGTAGTCAACAACGTAATTTGTACGCTATCGTTTTCCATACGATACTCACTTATACCATCTCCATTCAAATCAGTTTCATATACATAAGGTGCTCCTGTTGCTTTACCAACTCCTAATTGTGAAAAGTAATCCACCCCTAGTGCCGATACTTTCACCTTATAATTACCTGCCGCTAAATCTAGTTCAAATTGCATATCTTCAAACTTACTTGTTGGAGCAGTACATGTTTGAGATGTCTGAAAAACTGCTTTTTTATCTTTTGTATTAAATACCTGAATTTTTACAGGAAAAGAGGATTTGTTTGTGAAATTATGGATTGTTACCGGGTAACTCACTTTAGGAGAGTGTCCATACAAAAGATGGTGAACCGAAATAGCAGGTGGCAAATCTAACATAGCCAGTGTGCTTTTCTGTTTGTCATCCCAATTGAAATGTATAGCGACAGGATTAGTATTATCCATTGCATTTTTCTTAGGCGCTAAGGTGAAATGCTTTGTTGTTGAGCTTCCCGGAGGGAGTTTAATTGATACAGAAGAGGGCTCTTTTACGTTAACTCCCGTTGGAAGTATCAAGTCCAATATTCCATTAACAGAAGTTTTAAAAGTATTGGTAATGGTTACCTGCAAGTCGTAGCCTTCTGTTGTTGTTTGTAAATTGAGGTGATCTCCAAAATAATTCTCCAGAAAAACCCTATCTAGCAATAGCATTTGTAACGCATTCCGAAAGTGTGCCGGCCCCATCATTTTACCTTGTTCTAATACTCCTACTTCACGTCTATCGAGAATAGCTTTCCACATACTTTCACGAGTTAACGCTTCTCCCTTTTCAAGAAAAAGAACCATACTTGATAAAGCATTACCATCTAACATTCCGGTTTTTAAAACAAATGGCACATCTTCATTATCAATCTGTTCTTTATTTCCTTCTACTGCAATATATCCGTCGTAATGATACGGGTCAGCAAGCGTGTCCCAAACAGCTCTAAATATATACCCTCTCTTATCTTTGGCAAAATCAATCCAGTTTTTATGACTGTACATTTGCTGAATTTGAAATTCGTCCCAATCGTTACAGCCAAAAACATTGGTAGCACCTACATCGGTAATAACTGGTAAACTCACTTCGTTAACCCATTTTGCAATATTATCTTTCGACAAGAAATCCATATATCCTTCGAATACGAACCAACTGTTTCCCTCGTTCATTCCTGTTCCAATTACATCTAATGGATGCCCTTTTGTACAGGTAACGCTATTGAGAAGAGTATAGGCTCCAAACCAACCTTTTTGAAAATTGTATTTTTTAATAATTTGCATTGTATTTTCAATTTGGCTTTTCACCTTGTCAAGAGCATTTTTGTTGGTTGAAGCGACAACAAAGAGTTTTGTGTTTACGTTTTCGAGATAAAATGCATCAACTCTTTTAAATTCGATAGCTCCATATTGATGACTTTTTAAAATGGTTGACTCTTTATCAGCAGGCAGTTTTGTCAACAGTTTCTTGCCTGCTTCCGACTTCGAATCAATAAAAACCAACATATTTCCCCCTGTAGTTTTACTTTCAATCTGTCCTACAGAAGGTTGAATTAATGTGATGTATTTTTCAGAAAGTAATCCGGTAATAAAACCTTCCTGCAGTGTCAAACCCTGAATTCCAATGTCTTCAGCAATATCAACCCTACTTTGTAAAATGGTTTTTTCTACATTGGGAACAGCCATTTTAAAAAGGTTACCATACCGATACCATTCACTATACGTGTCGTGCCAGAAATTGGTGTAGCCGTTAAAATTGTATTCGTTATGAACAATGTTCATAGGAGCACTTGAGCCTGTATATTTATATTTATCAATACTCTGAGCGTGAACTGATGTTTGTAATGCACTAACAGATAATATGATTATCAGGCTAATTAAACAATATAATTTAGATGTCATGATTATTTTTAAATAGTAAAACAGTATTATTAAGCATCGTAATATTACACTATTATTAATTTCTCAGGATAGTTTAAGTTATAAAAAATGCCGCTTCAGTACATACTAAAGCGGCATTAAATATTTATTTTAAAAATCTTTTATAGGTTTTTAAAAATTAGCTCCGCCTGTATCCCACCACAAGTGTGTACCAATCTCGTCTGGCCCACCAAGTTTTGAGGTTGCATCCGCAACACCAGTAGGATTATCATCCCTTTCGCTATTTGGAAATGGCATTCTCCTCAGGAAGTCGTCAGCAGCAATAACACCCCAGTCAGCATTACTGTCGTTTTTAGTGTTATAAGGCAGTTTAGGATAACCGGTTCTCCGATGATCAACCCACGCCTCATTAGAGTTAGTGAAATTATTGAACCACTTTTGAGTTATAATCTTTTCCAGTTTTCGCTCATTACTGTCGGCATCATTCCATGCAACAGTTATATCCGAACGGCTAGTCCAATTATTTCTAGCATCTTTAGGGTCAACATAGTCAATAGGTGTACTTGTATTGTCGGCCAGATATGCATCTACACCTCCTGCGCCCCAATCAGCAAAAGATGCTCTTACTCCATCTTCGTAATTAGTTTTAGCATCACCGGCACCATCCCAATTTCTTAATGCAGCCTCAGCTTTCAAAAAACAAACTTCAGCAAAAGTAAATGCCCTTCTAGATGTTACAGATTTGAATGATTCGTTTACGGTTGAATAGGTCAACCTTTGATCTTTTGCATCAAGAAAAGCTCCACTGTGAATACCTTTATAAGGCCAATCAGGATGATCAGGATAAAGGGTATTATCTGTTGCAGGAGCGAAGAAACTTTTAATTCTGTTATCCTTCAGACCTACTCCAAACGACTCCATCGCTGATCCCATACGTGTATCTCCCCATTCGAAACAAATTACGTTCATAGGCAATTTTCTACCATAAAGTGATACGGTAAAGTTTTCACTATTTGCAGAAATTAAACCTGCTGGATCTTTCAGGGCTTTCTCTCCCTGTGTTTGGGCAAGAGTTGGATTCACTTTCACTATTCTTATTGCTAATCTAAGACGTAATGAATTAATAAGTTTACTCCATAGTGCCATATTTCCATTATAGCTAGCATCAAACTTTTTTAAGCTTGTATAATCACTATTAGCTGAAAATACACTTTGTACTGCATCCAAATCAGCAAATAATTTGCTATAGAGATCCGGTTCACTATCGTATTTGTTAGCCTCACCGGACACCCCGTATTTGGAGTAAATTACAGGCCCGTGGTATGCCGTAAGTTTAGAAATGCCATATACCTGCATAAGTTTTGCCCAAGCTGAAAACACTTCATAACCTCCCTCGTCAGCCTGCTTAATTACTTGAGCTGCCGGTGACATTACACTACGGTATATCCTTCTCCAATACCTATTCCACCTCACATAATAAGTGGTATTATTTACACCACCTACAAAAGGTGTTGGAGTTCCGAGCATGCGGGTCCAATTGTCGTGACAAAGGTCTTCCTCAACCTGAGTCCCAAATTGATTTCTCAATAGGGATTGAAATGGAGAACCCAGTCGATTATTGTCCTGATCTAATTCCGCATCTGAAATGCGGTAATGATTTCTGTTTGCCTCCTCGAAATTATCTGTACATGCGAAGAAGGCAAATGTCAATATAATTGCAAAAAATATTTTTTTCATAATTCTCTATTTTTTAGAATGTTACTTTTATATTAAAACCATAGGTTCTTGTAGCAGGCAGATTAAAATTATCGAGAGACTGCGCATAATTATTTGTACTCATAGTCAACTCAGGATCGAAAGGTGCTTTTTTATAGAATATAAACAGATTCTGTCCTACAAGCGATAATGTTAATGCCTTTATTCCACCCTTTTTAAGATTAAAATCATACGCTATAGACATCTGGCTTAAACGAATATTTGTTCTGTCGTAAACATAAGGTTCAATAATTCCATTTCTACCTCCGGTACCACCACCTTCTGCATATAAATCGAAAGCAGAAATTTGGGTAACAGGAGTAGTTCCCTGAATAGCATTTATCTCAACATATCCCTGATCTCTTCCTTCTCCACTTCTTTTACTAACTCCCCATCCATCTAACATCGATTCAGTTTGACTGACAACTTTGCCGCCAAATTTACCGTTAATAAGGATACCTACGTTAAAGTTGCCAAACTGGATATTATTGTTCCATCCAAGACTAAAGTCTGGCTCGAGATTTCCCAAATATCCCACTGACATGTCATCCGGATCGTACCTTTTCTCCGTTTTCAACGGACGACCGGTAGTTTCATCAAGAATAATCTGACCGGCGTCATTTCTTCTAAACTTATAGCCATATAAATCACCATAAGAACCACCTTTTCTTAGGAATGTTCGGTAACCTTCAGAAGACCCCATATTGATTGTGCGATTAGGATTATCTGGATCTAACTCTATTATTTCATTTGTATTTGTGAAGAAATTTAATGAGGTTTTCCATTCAACAGAAGCAGTTTTTATCGGTTTTGCATCAAAGGTTAACTCGACACCTTTATTCACAATTTCACCAACATTAATATACTTGGTAATATATAATCCTACCTCTTCAGGAGGTAAATTCACCCTCAGGAACTGATTTGTACTTTTGTTATTATAGTAAGTAAAATCCAACCCGAGCCTTCCTTGGAAAAATCTAATGTCAGCACCAAGCTCGTTACTTGTTATTAATTCAGGTTTCAAATTTGTCCAGGGCTGTCTGGTATTTCTGTTAATACCACCAAGAGCCCCTGCAATGCTGTGGTCAGATCGAATGGAATTCCACGGCACCTCTTTTGCAGCTTTTGCACTCGAACCCCGAATTTTCATAAATGAAATAAAATCGGGCATTTCAAATATATTACTCAAAAGAACAACTGCACCAACTGATGGATAAAAATAGAAGGATCCATCTTCGGTTCCAATAAGAGTTGACGACCAGTCGTTACGGCCGGAAACATCTACATAAAACAAATCGTTATAACCAATAGTCGCACTACCAAAAACTGATTCTAATATTTTTGCACCTCCATATTGTTCTATAACAATATTTGTCGGATAGTTTTGGGTTGAAAAAACATTTGGATAGAGCAGGTCATTTGTTTTGTTGTCTCCTCTTATGCCGCTCCATTTATTCTTACTGTAACTAGAACCAACATATCCAATAACACTTATTTTACCGAAGTTATTATCGTACTTCAACAGTGCATCGGCATAACTCTTACTATCAGTCCTGTCACCAAAAATATAAGTTCCGTTAGCTGATACATTGGTTACATTGGAACCGGCAGCACTTTTCTGAGTTCTGCCCCAATCAACATAATCGTATGTTCCCCTTACGATAAGTGACAATTCATCTGTAAATTTGTAGTCTGCAGAAGCATTGGCAATCAGTCTTTGAGTTTTCTCTTCGATAGGTTGCATGTTGATAATCCAGTATGGATTACTCAGGTGATGGTCAACAACATATACGTTTTGTAAGTACATGTTCCTTGTTTTGTCAAAATATTTGTAATTCTCTTTGTAGTCTGCCCAATCTCTTTCTCGTGGAAAATTATAAAGTCCGGTCAAGGGATTCAAGTAATATCCGGCAGGATTACGATTATCTACCTTTTCTGTTGATAGCATCACATTGGAACTCAATGTTAATTTGTCATCTAAAAGTTTGGTTGATTGCTTGAATGAAAGGTTATTCTTTCCGTACTCATTATTCGGAACAATACCTTTTGCTGAAGTATTAGAGTACGAGAAGTAGGCAGTAGTAATATTATTTCCACCGCTAACAGTAACACTGTTAATTAAATTATTTCCGGTTTGGAAAAAATCCTTCATCTGCTGTTCCGAGTATTTAGTACCTCCTTTTGTAGTTGACCAACTCTCTTTTGCCCCGCTAATTGCACCATAATCAAACTGCAATTCAGGCCAAATAAGAACATTCTCGAATGTAGTTGTCGAACTTAACGATACTTTTGTTTTGCCTTCTTTACCACTTTTTGTTGTAATAAGCACAACTCCGTTAGCTCCCTGGCTTCCATAAAGAATCGACGCATTAAGTCCTTTCAAAACGTTGACACTTTCAATATCGTCAGGATTAAGTTGTGATAAACCATCACCTTGATCAGTTCCACCCCACATACCCGGTTGTCCACGCTTAATATTCATAATGGGGATACCATCAATTACATAAAGTGGTTCACTGGATCCACCTAACGATTTAAAACCCCTTAAGATTACCCGGGTAGAACCTCCGGCACCTGAAGCACTTTTCTTAATCTCCAGACCGGCAGCTTTACCGTTCATGGCATCCATAAAGTTGGCACCTTTCGCTTTCATCAACTCTTCTCCATCAACTTGTTGTGATGCATAAGTCAGCGTTTTTTTACTCCGCTTAATACCCAATGCAGTTACAACAACTTCATCAAGCCCAACAGCACTTGATACCATAGTTACATTAATGGTTGAACGACCATTAACAGGCTCCTCTTTAGTTTGCATTCCAACAAATGAAAATACAAGCACAGCATCAGTTGCAACACTAATATTGTATTTACCATCCATGTTGGTAATTGTTCCCGTGTTTGTTCCTTTTTGAGATACAGTCACGCCAGGAATACTCAGACCGTCGTCACCGGTAACCTTACCAGATACCGTTTTTTGTGCATAAGCACTGCCAAGAAGCGCAAAACACATTGCATAAATTAAAAGAATTTTTCGCATAAAAATTTGTGGCTCTATTCTAATTATTGTGTGATTCAAATTAAATTCATTTTTGCTAATGTTTCGTGGTCAAACTCTAATAGGTAAGTTTTCTTGACAGGACACCTGTAGGTTCTTTGGGAGAAATTCTCAATAA
>Ga0256831_1000411_pt1 | contig 22109 bp, 17 predicted proteins | sample 132544metaG_FD_189087 | JGI IMG/M metagenome (GOLD analysis project Ga0256831, IMG submission 189087) | Hydrothermal vent microbial communities from Lau Basin, Pacific Ocean - 132-544 | ecosystem: Environmental > Aquatic > Marine > Hydrothermal vents | place: Pacific Ocean: Lau Basin | collected... | reverse complement strand
GTACTTGTCAGTATAGGGAATTTCTCTCCACTCCTCACCCTCTAACTTTCGTAATTTCTGATCTTTATCATCTTGAATTTTCATCTATTAAGGCATTGTTTGGTGTTGAGATTCAAGTAACTTAAAATATTGAACCAAAAAAGTCATGATTTGGGCTTAGCAAGAATAGAAAAATGTTAATGCAATACAACAATTGATAGTAGCGTACTCCTATTAAAAAAAGTTAAGTTATTGCGTTCATCAATTTATGCAGCAGTCGTAATTTACAGGAATTAGAAAGATCAATTAAAACCTCACATTTGAGTCTCCTCAACCAAATATATTTCTAATTTTCAAAACTCCTTCAACTAATTTATCAACATCCTCTTTTGTGTTATAAATGGCAAAAGACACCCTTACGGTTCCGGGAATATCAAACCTAGTCATAACAGGCTGAGCGCAATGGTGTCCTGTTCTTACTGCTACCCCTATCTTATCAAGCATTAATCCCATATCATAAGGATGAATATCGTTAACCAGAAAAGAGATGACACTTGATCTATTTTTGGCAGTGCCATACATCCTCAGACCGTCAATCTCACTTAACTTTTGAGTGGCATAGCTCAGCAGATCCTCCTCATAGGTCATAATTTTGTCCCACTCATAACCAGTGAGATAATCAATCGCTGCCCCAAGTCCTATTGTACCAGTAAAGTTTGGCGTTCCTGCCTCAAACTTAAATGGCAATTCATTAAAGGTAGTCTTCTCAAACGACACGCTCTTTATCATCTCACCTCCTCCTTGCCACGGTGGCATCTTATTCAACCACTCCTCCTTGCCATACAGAACCCCCACTCCTGTAGGTCCATAAAGCTTATGTCCGGAAAAAGCGTAAAAATCACAATCAAGGTCAACAACATCTACAGGGAAATGGTGAACTGCCTGAGCTCCGTCGATAAGTACAGGGACACCCTCGATATGTGCTGCACTGACAATCTCTTTTATCGGGTTAATTGTACCCAGAGCATTCGACACATGAGTAACAGCAACAAGTTTTGTTCTCTTATTTAGCATCGAATAGTACTCGTCGAGTATCAACTCGCCATTGACGTCAAAAGGTATAACCCTCAGTATTATTCCTTTTCGTTCCTGCAAAAGTTGCCAGGGTACAATGTTTGAGTGGTGCTCCATTTCTGAAATTATCACCTCATCACCCTTCGACAAAAAAGCATCTCCAAAAGTGTTTGCAACAAGATTTATTGACTCGGTAGTACCACGTGTAAAAATGATCTCATGTGAATGAGACGCATTTATAAAATTCTGTATCTTCACTCTTGTATCTTCAAATGCTATAGTGCAAACATTACTCAAGTGATGAGTACCCCGGTGAATATTGCTATTATAGTTGGTGTAAACATCAACTATAGCATCAATGACCTGTTGAGGCTTCTGCATTGTAGCAGCATTGTCGAGATAAACCAGCGGTTTGCCGTTAACATCCCTTTTAAGTATCGGAAAATCCTCTATTGCAATGTTTATATCTTTCATTCTATTGACAACAATTTATCTTCACGGTTGTTCTTCAGATTAGACTATTATTTAATGTCACAAAAAGATCCAACCTGACACGATTTTTATTTCAGATAAATATAGAGAGAATAATTCTAATATGGAACTTATGAAAAAGATTTGTGGTATTATGTCAAGTACTTTTCCTATCTGCGAGCTTTTGATACGTTTTGATAAAATTGATGGAGTAGAAAAGAGTGTTTTTTGATTCGGCTAATAACTCAATAAACAGTACATTGATTTTGGTGGAGCCTTTCCCCTTTTTGATTTTTTTCAAATGCTCTATTCTCATACTTTCGATATGAGACAAAATTAGACTTTGCTGTTTAATAAGTTCGGGTAATGTGTCGAAATGGCACTCTTTTATAGCATAGATGGTGTGATTAAAAAAAGATGTGATTTCGTCGAGAAGTATACCTGTGTCATCTTTCTGTGTCTGTGTAAACCCCTTGTGTTGATTGTTCAGATGATTAAATAGCATTGCCGATATTGTATTAATACTTCTTGCTATTACCGAGAGATAGTCTGTTATCTGTACTAAAAGATTACCTAAATTGAGGTTGTTATCAGGGGTGTGAACAAGAACATCAAATAGTTTTGATGTTACAACCTTCAAAGTTTTAATAAGAGTCTCAGCATCACCTGCTGTTTTTTGGAGGTTACTTAAATCATCATCAATAAATGATTTCAGGGATAGAAAGTAAACTTTTGAACTTTTTATCAAAAGACTCTTTATCTGCTCCTCCCTAAACTCAGTTAACCAACTCCCGGCTAAATTCTCCGAAATAGAGTTATTCCTGACAATTACATTTTGTTGCATCTCTCTTTCCCTATAAAACGTTGTTGACTTGTAGAGAATGTAAAAAAGAAGAAACAGTAGGGGGATTACAACCCACATTCCTCCAAACCATATCACAATGGTTAAAATCATACTGCCAACAAGAGCTAGTACTGCAGTCAATACCCATCCTCCAAGAATGTACAAAACACCAGATATCCGGTAAACAGCACTTTCTCTCCCCCAGGCCATATCGGCTAATGATGTTCCCATAGCCACCATGAAAACGACAAATGTTGTTGAAAGAGGGAATTTAAGAAATGTACCAAATGATATTAGCAACCCTGCCATAGTAAGGTTAACGATAGCCCTAAGAGTGTCGAAGTAGAAGATTTCATCATCCTGCCTTGCAACAGCAACACTACTACGCTCATAACGACTGTTGACGAAAGAGACAGCTCTTTCGGGCAAGATCTTTATTGTAGCCGAATGAACACTCAACACCAATCGTACAATAAAGCGCGACAGATGAGATGGATTGAAACGCTCATATCCCGGCAGTTGTCGTCCGAGATACACCTCTGTCTCGGTTACTCCTCTTGCCTTTTTTGAAAAAAATAAAGTTACTACCATTATTCCGGCAGAGATGCTGAAGATCAACAGTTGGGTAACATTCTTAAATGTCCCTTTCTGCATCAAGCTGTTGTTAAGAAAGTCAAGAGAAAATGTATCGGGATTAATGGCTCCTGCTTCAAAAAACTTTTTCACACCTTCAAATCCGGCCAAAGGAAGACCGATAAAGTTAACCAAATCGTTGGATGCGAAAGAGAGAGCGAGAGCAAATGTGCCAAACAGCACTACCAGTCGTGATATGTCAAAATCGAACGACAGGCTGAGAAAGAGAAAGACAAATGTTGTTCCGGCAAAAATAGTAATCAATACCTGAGGCAGATATTGCTCCAACATTTGTTGCCAGAAATCCTCTTTAATAAATATCCCGTTAATAGATTTCTTCAGAATCATGTAGGAAATCACAGTAATAGCTACCCCTCCCATAACTGAAAGCAGCACCCGATACCGACTTTTATAGTTGAAGGTAAATATCAGGCGTGTAATAAACTGCACTACCATCCCTATTAAAAACGACAGTCCGATAGAGAATACTATCCCCCCTAATATGATAAAAACCTTACCAGTATTTATTATTTCACTAATGTGAGAATATTCCGAATCAGAGTCGTATTGCTTAATAAATGCTATTGCGAGAGCACCGCCTATCAACTCAAATACTACGGCAATAGTTGTTGATGTGGGAAGCTTAAATGTGTTAAAGGTATCTATAAGAACAATATTTACCAGCATCGCTGCCATAAATAGAGTAAGCAATTCGGAGAGAGAGAATTTGTCGGGATAGATAATTCCATTGCGGGCAACCTCCATCATGTCAGCCGAGATGAATGTGCCCAACACAATTCCTATTCCGGCAATCCAGTAAATAGTTTTTCTTTTTGCAACTCCCGACCCGATGGCTGAATTTAAAAAATTCACTGCATCATTTGACAGCCCAACCGTAAGGTTCAGAATTCCAAACAGAATTAAAACTGACAATGTTAACCAGAGGAGCGTCATCTTGATTTATTAAAAACACCGCTAATATAGAGCTCTGAGGTATTCAACCTTCTGTTTCAATGTTAAATTATTGTTATATTTTACCTTTATTAGCGACACCATAATTTTTTAGATTAAAAATAATCTAAATTTACACCAACAAATCAATACAGAATCCTCGGTAATGAAATCGTTGGAACCACAAAAAATAGCAGGACTAACAACATTGGGCTTTCTCGTTCTTTCCTTGCTCTTCTTCTTTGTAAATTACTATAGCCCCAATCTCTATTTCTCCCTATCAATCTCTATTCCTCTCTTTTTCGGACTTGCATTTTTTTTGGTAAGATATTTTATAAATATGTTTATCTACGCAAAGATAAAGCCGATATATAAAACTCTGAACAGCTTTAATGTAAACAAACAGAAGGGTGAGGGTATCTCGAGTGAAGACCTCTTTACCGATGCAAACATAAAAGTTGAATCGTGGATGAAAGATAAAACCCAGGAGATTCAACAGCTAAAACAGATGGAGAAGTACAGGAAAGAGTTTATAGGCAACGTTTCTCACGAACTGAAAACACCTGTTTTTAATATTCAGGGATATATCTTAACACTGCTTGATGGAGGTATTGACGACCCTGATATAAACGAACTCTACCTTAATCGCACCGAAAAGAGTATCGACCGTATGATCTCAATAATTGAAGATTTGGAATCTATCTCAAAACTTGAATCGGGCGAACTAAAGCTGGAGTATGAAAATATCAATCTAATTCAGCTTGTTGAAGATGTTTTTGACTTACAGGAGATGAGAGCTAAAGAGAATAAAGTCACTTTGAGTTTAGGAAGCAGTGTAGATCGTTCAGTATTGGTAAAGGTTGACAAACAACGGATATCTCAGGTGTTGAGCAACCTGATTGTTAACTCAATAAATTACGGGGAAAAGGGAGGAAAAACGATAGTGAATATCTATGACATGGCCAGCCGTGTATTGGTTGAAGTTAAAGATAACGGCATAGGAATAAGCAAAGCAAGCCAGCCACGAATTTTTGAACGTTTCTTCAGGGTTGATAAAAGCAGAAGCCGCCATCAGGGAGGTACCGGTCTGGGGTTATCAATAGTGAAGCATATTATTGAGGCTCATAAACAGACAATAAATGTAAGTAGTGAAAAGGGCGAGGGAACCTCTTTTACATTCACTCTTGAAAAGGCTAAAATTTAGAATGTTAAAATCTTATAATCTGATGGAAGAAAACAGTAGATACACAATACTTCTTGTTGATGACGAACCTGACATTTTGGAATTTCTGGGGTATAACCTGCGAAAAGAGGGTTTTGTGGTTCACACTGTACAAAATGGACAAGAGGCACTTAAAGAGGCAAAGAGCATCCGTCCTCAATTGATTATTCTTGACGTAATGATGCCCGAAATGGATGGGATAGAGACCTGCGAAGAGCTTAAGAAAATCTCCAACCTCAACAATACAATTATTACTTTTCTGTCGGCAAGGGGCGAAGACTACACTCAAATTGCCGGATTTGAAGCCGGAGCAGATGATTTTATAGCAAAGCCCATAAAACCCAAAGTGTTAGTATCAAAAGTAAAAGCTCTTCTGAAAAGATATCAGCACACAGACAACTCTCAACTCGATGACCAAGCTAAAGCTGTCACTGTTGGAAGCATAACTATTGATAAAGAGAGGTATATAATTATTAAAGATAATAACGAGCTGGTGTTACCCCGAAAGGAGTTTGAACTTCTCTCCTACCTTATCTCCAAACCTGAAAAGGTTTTTACAAGAGAGGATATCTACGATAATGTGTGGGGAACTGATATTGTTGTTGGCGATCGAACCATTGATGTACACATACGAAAACTTAGAGAAAAGATAGGCACTGAGCATATCCAAACGGTAAAAGGAGTAGGCTATAAATTTGTTAAATAATTTCTCTTTAAAACTGCAACAATAACCCGATAATTGCGTAAAAGATTACATACGTCTGGGAACTAATTTTAGAATGCAATTTTAATAGATACCGAAAAATTTTCTGCTAAAAGTTTGTGAGTCATATCATAATCGCTAATTTTACAGAAACAGAAAGGCTTGTAGGCAACCATTTGTTATACAACAAAAAAACCAATCTTATGAAAAAGCTATATGTTTTGTTAATTGCAGGTTCGCTACTAATATCATTTAACGCATGTAATTCAGGCAAAAAAAAGCCTGGAAAGAAACCTGTTAAAAAGAGTGTGGTACACCAACCACTTATTGATAGTGCCCGTTTAGCCGACTCTTTAGCACTGATTGAGGCGCAAAAAGCAGCTGCAACTGAACCCGAGGTAGTACAATCTGATGACAAATATTTCCTCATCTCCGGGAGTTTTCACTCAATGACAAATGCTGAGAAATTTCAGAAAGAGTTGCAGGCACAGGGGTTTAGCTCAGAGGTTATAATTAGAAAGACAGGTCTCAATACCGATTTTTTTAAAGTGTCGTACAGATCGTTCTACGATCGTGACGAAGCTTACAATGCTCTCAGACACGAGAAGAAAATGCCAAATAACGAATCTATCTGGCTTCTGGTTAAGAACTAACTTCAAGATAGAATATTGCTATAAATTATTCATCTTCATTTCTAAAGATATCTTCCATCCGGTTTTCGGGTGAGACTAACTGTGTGTGGAGTCCAGCTTTTTGTGCTGCAACAATATTAGCTTCGGCATCATCAAGAAAAAGTGTTCTCTCCGGAATAAGCTTCTCCTTTTCAATAACTGACTGAAAAATGGAAACATTGGGTTTATGGTCATTAAGCATGAAGGAGTAATATACTTTATGAAACAGGTGTGATATTGAGCTGTACCCTGTGGCAAACCCATCGAAATAATCTACATGAATAGAGTTTGTGTTACTTAGCAGCAGCACATGGCTATTCTTCTTCAAACGTTCAATTATCTTAACCCTCTCCAAAGGCAGATTTACCAGCATAACACACCATGCACTTCTTATCTCACTGTCAGATATCTCTACTCCTGCCAGCTCCCTGATGCCATCATAAAACAGATCCTCTGAAATCTCACCCACCTCTAATCTTAAGAAAATCTCGCTGTGTAATCCGGGCTTAATCCATTTTTCAACATTGCTAATGCCAAGTTTTTTAAATGCATTAATTGTGCGGTCAATATCTAGATTTACAACAACTCCGCCCAGGTCAAATATTATTGTGTCTATAGAAGAAAGATCAATCATGTAAAAACTTCTTAAAGCTATTTGATAATATAAATTAACTTATTACTTTTGCATCCGCTGAAAGCAGATGTTATCTATTCAGAGAATGTTCTGAAAGTAAAGATACTAAATATATTGCGTTTAAGTAGGGCCTATAGCTCAGTTGGTTAGAGCACCTGACTCATAATCAGGGGGTCCCTGGTTCAAGCCCAGGTGGGCCCACTACGAAAAAGGGGGATTAGATTTTGTCTAATCTCCCTTTTCTATTTATCAATCAACCTATTCTGGTTGTTACGCTGATTTGGTGTAGTGGCTAAATATTATTTTGAAGAGCTACAAGAAATAATTAGCCATTCTAAAGTAGAAGAACTCCCTATCTCTTGTACCTTGATTTATCATTACAAATCTTTGTATTCTGCTATTAATACTCTCAACAATTGCATTAGTTGCATTGAATTTGAGATAGTTTCAGAACAACAAGTAAGTTTCTTTCGACCATTAATTTGAATAATAGGTATCGACTGCGAGCCAGTGCCTCCATAACCGTATCACCATTTTTCAAAACTTCTTCTTTGTAGACAAATCTTCTCTTATTGTATTTTTTTTCTTCTGCTTCGTACTGTTTTTTTCTTACGACCTCTTGTCTTTTATATTCTTCATATTTGAGTCGTTTTTCTCTTAATGCTTCTTGCCTGTAACGAATCCTTACTGCCGGGCTGGTTTCTAATAAATCTTTGATAATGTGGAATTTGTCTGCAATTTGACTCGCATTACAAAAAACTTCTTCTCCAAATTTCGCATAAGTGGAAGACATATCCCTTGTCATTGTTTCAACAACTTCAACTTTATTTCCCACCTTTGCAATTGCTTTTTGTATTTCATGTGACCTGATTGACTTTACTAACATCGCAATCTTTCCTGTATCACGATTGCATATTTAGTTTCTCCACCTCTTTCCACACAACAGCACTTGCTCCGAGAACTGCGATTTGGTCGCCGGGGAGTTTTGAGGGTAGAAGCTTCACCTTATTAGTGTAGAGGTAACACATGTTCTCTTCCATATATCTCTTAGTAGGTTTAAAAATCAGGTCACCGGCGAGGGCAAGACCTCCAAACATAAATACTGCTTCGGGGCTTGAGAATGCCACAAAGTCGGATATTGCTTTGCCCAGATATTTACCTGTTATCTCAAAAGCTTCCAATGCCAGCTTGTCCCCTTTCATTGCAAGGTCATACACCATCTTTGATGTAATAGTATCGGAAGCAATGCTTCTCAGTTCGCTTGGAATTTGAGTATCAGCAATTAGCTCAGAAACAGTACGAACTATTCCTGTTGCTGAGGCATAAGTTTCGAGACAGCCTTTACGTCCGCAACCACACATGCGGCCTTCAGAAGCCACAACAACATGTCCCAGTTCACCGGCAAAACCGTCGTGCCCCAGTACCAGTTCTCCATTTACAATTATTCCACTGCCAACACCTGTGCCGAGAGTAATCATAATTACATCTTTCATCCCTTTAGCTCCTCCATACATCAACTCACCCACAACAGCCGAATTGGCATCGTTGGTTAGTACAATAGCCGGATAGTCAAAATACTCTTTCATTAATTTAACAAAAGGAACTACATCACCCCATCCAAGGTTTACAGCACTAACAATCTCTCCAGTATAGTAGTTTGAGCTGGGAGCTCCAATACCAATACCCATCACCTCAAGGTCGGAGCCTGCTACAGCAACTGTTTCCTTAATAGTTTTTGCAAGAACATCGAGATACTTTTTTACATCTACGTTTGTCAATGTAGGAGTATGCCCTTCAGCCAGAATATCTCCACTTTTATCTACAACACCTATGGTAGTATTTGTTCCACCTATATCAATTCCTATTGAAACCTGTTTTTTCATTTTAATATGCTTTTTTTATATTGATATATAACATGAATAAGACAAATATATGATTTTTATTTTGAAGCAGTCTCTTTGCCATCTAATGATTGACTTAAAACTAATCTGTTAAAACAGTTTTTTATTATAAATCCCTTTTTGTCTGCTCTCTTTCTGTCCAAAATACCAGGTGAGGTCGAAGAATGGCAAGATGGCAACATTTGATTTTGAGGGAATATTATACTGACCTGCTGAGAAGGAGAATCCCACCGAAAGAGAGAAGCTTTGCGTTATGAATGTCTGCATCTCAGTTCTGTTTTCAAACGACCAGTTACCGGTAAAGTTTCCGAAGAAGAAGTTGAGTGATGTTCCAAGGTAGAGATAGTCGTATGCTTTCCAGTCGCCACGGGCCTTCACATAGCCGCTAACACCTTGTCTGGTGAGAGCAGGACCGCGATTTGTGAGGAAATGATGTTTAAGTTCAGTCATGGTACTTTCGCCAAAGGGGATTCCGAAATCAGCACCTCCGCTGAGCGTTAATATTACAAACGGCTGCCTTTGTATGCAGCCCACATCGTGATAGAGTGCGTAACTGAAGAACACTTCGTTTCGTACAGAAAGAACAAAAGGTATTGTAGTTAGCGAGTCAACATAGTCGTAGTGTCCACTGTTTTGTGCCCAATGAAACCCCGGAGTAGCACTGTACAATCCGTGCCGTGAAGAGATAATGATACGATTGTTGTACCATCTCTTTTTAATCATCAGGTTAGGAACCCAAAAATCGTATCCAAGAACTGCAGAGAGCTCTAATCCATGTTTCAATCCGTATCGCGATGGTGTTGTAAGGCTAATATTCCCGGAGCTTTTGTACACGGTGTTGGCCGATTCGCTATTCCAGAATATGTCGTCTCTACTCTGGCTCCCTCTTGAGCCCATAGGTTGAACAGGGTTGAAAGCGTTGGCATCCCTGTTTTTCTCATAAGCATCTTTTTGGCGCTTCTTTATCTGCCTTTTGGAGGTTCCTTTGTTGAGTTTCTGCTTTTTGTTCGACTGGGCATACATCCCGGCAGGCAGGAGCAGAAATATTATTAGTATATATATTCGGTTTATTCGCATATTATAATAACAAACAGACCTGAAAAATATTGTAAACAGTGTGAAAAAATTGATATTATCACACTGTTTCAATAATATTAAGTTTCGTATCTTTAATGTCGAACAGAATTAGGTCGGCACGTTTTCCCTCAGCTATTGTGCCCCTGTCGTTCAACCCGTATAACTTTGCAGGATTGGTTGAAGCCATATCGATTGCTTCGTTTAAGCTGCATCCGGTAAACTTCATCATGTTACCAACACCAACCCGTAACGGTAGTGATGCCCCGGCAAAGCAGTTTGCTTTTGGAAACATGATTATTCCCTCTTTGGTCAGCTCAACGTCATTCCCATCCCACACATAATTGCCGGGAGGCATCCCTGCCAGCATTGTCATGTCGGAAGTAAGGATAGTGCGTTTTGCTCCTTTTGCACGATAGAACACCTTTACCATCTCAGGGCGCAGATGAAAACCATCTAGAATCATACTACTCATAATTCGGTCGTCAGCAAGTTGCATCCAAAGCGGATTTTCAAAACGGTTGATGCTGTTTGCCATTCCGTTACCGAGGTGAGTAACCGTTTTAGCCCCGGCATCAGCTGCCCGCTCAATATCCTCGGCACTTCCGTTGTGATGACCGAGGGAGACAACAATACTATTTTTCACACACTTTTTTATGAACTCAACCGCCCCTTCAACTTCGGGTGCCAAGGTAATCTGAATGATTTTTCCATCGGCAGCATCATTCAATCTTCGGAACTCATCCCAATGGGGATTGCGAACATCCTCAAGCCTGTGTGCACCATAAAAGCCTTTTAAAGTAGAGATGTAAGGGCCCTCAAGGTGAAACCCGGGGACAGAGTATGCCACTTCAGGGTTTTGCAATGATTTTGCAAGATTAGCAAATGACCTTTTCAACGATTCAAAAGAGCCGGTTATTACCGTAGGCATGAAGGTTACAACACCATTTTTACGATGTTCTCTCACTACTCTGAGCATTTCGTCAACAGATAGGTCAGGCTTTGAAAATTCAATGCCTACATATCCGTTAACTTGATTGTCAAACAGAGCAGGGGCGATGTATCGCGTGGCAGCTGCCTCACTACTGAAACTCTTTATCTTCGATATTTTTTGAATAATTCCATCTTCAATCTCAATAGAAACCTTGCTGTTATCAGAGTATAAAACAGCCTCTATTACTCTCATTTTGTTGTGTATTTAATGAATTTGTAAAATAGCCCAAGCAATAAAGAGCAATAACCCAACAAATAGCCATGCATAGAGGAATCCTACCCAATCTTCACGATATCTTTTTGCAAACCCTTTCCATCGTGCAACTGTGAACCATGACGGTAAATCAAGCAACAGAAGGTCATGCCCCATCTCGGCAGCCATAGGTTTTTGCCCATTCTTTATCCTATCCTCATCAGAGAGTCTCAGCATGTTATCGAAGAATTTGTCAATCTTCTCTTTCGGTTCAGCCTTTGTAATCAGACTCACAAAAACCAACATGATAAACCCGATTAGCATAGCCCAACCAAAAGGTTCAGCGCGCCATTTATAAACGATTTCCAAAGTGCCTGAGTGCATGTAATTTAATGTGTAGTACAAAATGTAAGATGAGAGCACCCCGGAAATGGCTCCATACCTGTTTGCTCGTTTCCACACTATCCCACCAAAAATCATGATTCCCATAAATGCGGCAATAGTTTCGATAAAAAGAAATGCGTGTAAAACGCTTTTTACGTAGAGAGCAAACAGGACACCCAGAAGTGTGAGAGCCAGACTGGATATCCGTCCCATTCTCAGTAGCTCCTTATCTGTGGGGTTCTCTTTAATGTATCCCTTAAAGATATTTTGTGTGAAAAGTGCCCCGGTGTTTACCATGAAATTTGATGCTGAGGACATATTTGCTGCAAGTATTGAAGCAACCATTAGTCCGGTGAGGCCGGGAAAAAGAAGCTCACGGGTGGCATACCCAAATGCCATCTCGGGGTCGTTAAGATTTTTACCGTTTTGAATAACTAGAGCAGCTACAATCAGTCCGGTAAAAGCCCAGCCGATGGTAACCAGACGCTTCACAAACGAGCCATAGGTCTGACCGATTCTACCGTCACGCTCTGTTTTGCCGGTAGCGCACATCGAAACCATGTGAGGCTGTGCGGTAATTCCAACCACTCCGTTAAGTGCAAGCATAACTATTGTAAACCATCCGATACCCAGTTCGGGACTAAACATATTAAAAAAGTTCTCGGGCAGCGTTTGTCGCATTCCTGAAATCCCTCCTACTTCTCCTATGCCCATTGGGATAAGCATGATTGAAAGGATAATTATCATAAAACCCTGAATGAAGGTGGCATAAGCTGACGAAACCAATCCCCCGAAGAAACTGTAAATTATAAATGCTAAGGTCATTCCGTAAACCACTCCGTCGGTGGAGACCATATTTGATGTTGCAACAGAAATTACCTTACCTGCCCCTTTAAGCATTGCTCCTTGAGCAAAAATGAAAAAGAGGATTGCAAAGATTGAATAGAAGAGAGCCATTGATTTGCCATAGCGGTCTTCAACAATCTCTCCTACCGTTGTGCGTTCACTTCTGCGATACCACGGGGCAATCAACCAGTAGAATGGTGTGATAACCATGTTTTTCCACTGATACCAGATAGAGGCAAACCCCATCTGAAAGCTGGCACCTGTTTGTGCTACAAAATTCTCGGAGTGCGTACCAGCTCCAAAACCCTGAGCAATCATAATCCATTTGCTAAACGAGCGGTTGCCTCTAAAGTAGCTGTCGCTATTTTTTACACGTTTAGTAAGCCACAGTCCGTAACCCGTAATTCCTAAAAAATAGACTACTACTACAGTAGTGTCTAACCAGTTAAAACTATTTTCCATAATTTCTATTTTAGCAGTGATGTAGAGCCTTCATCCAGAAACAGCCATGTTGCAGGATGTTTTTGAAATAGAAATCTTCATTACTCTTCGTTATCTTGATTAAATATTTTTAAGAAAATTTGATTCCCGCACTTTCTGCCAATTCTCACTTGTAAAGTCGGGGAATTTAACAGGGATACTTCCTAGTTCGGTTGACAGTTTTGTTAGCGGAACAATAACAGACCAATTTACTCCGTCGTACACATCCATGTCTAAAGGTAACCCTTTGTTCAGACTGTTAAACAGTCGGTAGAACTCCAGATAGTCTATACCTCCGTGGCCTCCGTTACTCTCAGCATCCTTTTTCATCTTTGTCCAGATAGGATGTTGGAATTTCTCTCTCATCTCACCGTACTTCACATCATCAATCCATTTGTGCCCCAGATGCTCGTCGTACAGTGATAGCCTGCTGGGGTAACCTTCGTGGTATGCTCTTGTGCCTGCTAATGCATTTATCCGGTTGTAGGGACGGGGTGTTACCACATCGTGCTGAAGCAGAATAGTTCGTCCTTTATCCGTTTTTATTAGTGAGCTGTTCATGTCTCCGCGTGAGAAATGATTGCGGTTGTAGAACTCATCATCAGGTGGTAGGGTGGTGCTATATTCAGGCATACTTGCAGCCAACGAGCTCATGGAAACGAGGTGGTCGAACCTGTCGCCCCGGCCGATACCCATGTAGTTAGCAACTGGTCCCAGCCCGTGAGTGGGGTAGAGATTTCCGTCCTGATTAGCATGAAGCCGCAGTCTCCACTGTTTATAGTATGCACCTGTTTCAGGATCGTTACTGTTGACAAACATCTTCTGCAAAATCGGATGGATGTAGGCAGCTTCGGCATGAGTAAGTGTTCCGAACACATTGTTATTTACCATATTCTGAACCCAAAGCTCCTCCTCTCCGTAACAAACATTCTCAAGCATCATGCAGTGGCGTTGTGTCTCTTCGGCTGTATTCACCAAATCCCAAGACTCCTTAATGGTAAATGAAATTGGAACTTCCGAAACCACATGTTTTCCCTGTTGCATGGAATAGACTGCCATGCGGGCATGATCCGGCGCAGGAGTGGCAATTACCACCAGGTCGATATCGTCACGTTTAACCATCTTTTTCCACACCTCCTCATCACCGTAGTAGAGCTTAACCTTAGGTTTTTTCCCATTAATCTCCTTCAGATTTTCAAACGCTCTTTTTGCCCTGTCTTCCCGGGCATCGCAGATGGCTACTATTTTTGCATTTGGCTGAAATGTGTTGATAGTTCTCACATGCCCCTTCCCTCTGTTTCCAACTCCGATAATCCCAACCCTAACCTCTTTTATTGGTGCATGGGTTAGCTCCATTACAGAGCTGCCGACAGCCCCGGGTGCTTTAGCCAAACTATCTATTTTTTCCTGAATATCCTCTTTTGCAAAAACCTTACTTGCCGACAGTCCTAAAAATCCAGCACTTAGTGCCGATAGTTTAATGAAATCTCTTCTATTCTGTTTTGTCAAGATATTTTGATTTAAAATTTTACTCCGTTTTGGTTGGCAAGATAATATATATATATTTATTTTCATCAACCAACATACTAAAAATGGTCATAAAAGATTTATTTTGTTATAGTTTGTTACATCATAATTAAAAAACTAAAGAAACTTTGGTCGTTCAAAAGTTTCCATAGTGAAAAAAGTTTTATATGTTTGCAGCATGGAACAAAAGAGAAATGCAATAATCGTACAATCATGGGAGTTATTCAGAAAGTACGGAATTAAAAGTATCAGCATGGACGATATCGCCCGTGAAATGGGGATTTCGAAAAAGACTCTATACCATGTTGTGAAAGATAAAAATGAGTTGGTTGGTGAGGTTGTTGAGGTTCTTAAGGAGATGATAGCAGAGTTTTGGGCTGTTTTTCACGATGAAACCCTGACAGCATTGGAGCAGCATTGCAAACAGAAAGATACAATTAAAGATTTACATAAACACTTCAACCCAACCTTTGCGTTTGATTTACAAAAGTATTACCCCAAATTAAACAGAGACCTGATTGACTGGCGAAAGAAGGTGATAATGGATGCGCATATTGCCAATATTGAAAAGGGGAAAAAGGAGGGTCTGTTTCGCCGCGATGTAAATGTGAATATTATTGCCAAGCTGCTCATTGCTCACCATATCTTCACATTCGATCCTGCTAATGAAATTTTTAGTATTGAAGAGGTGATGGATTTTAAGATTGTTGAGCAGGTTCATATGTATCACTTGCGAGGGCTCTGTACCTTGACCGGGATAACGGAGATTGATAAACTTTTTAGTAGAGATGATGAATAAAAAAACAACTACAATGAAGTATATTTTAATTGGTGCTATGTTGTTGGTAATGGTTTTTATACCAAAAAACATTTCTGCACAAACAGACACCCTAACTGTTTCGTTTAACGAAGCACTCGATTATGCAACTGAGAATGCCTACATGAGCAAAAGTGCAGGCTACGATATTGAGGCAGCAAAAAAACAGGTATGGGAGTATATTGCACTTGGTCTTCCACAGGTGAACCTCTCCGGTGGATTAATTGATAATCTCTCTATTCAGGAGAACTATTTTAAACAAGGGGATTCGCTTATTAGTATAAAGTTCGGAACACAATATTCATGGAATATGGGAGGACGAGTTGACCAGCTTATTTTTGACGGTTCATACTTTCTTGGTGTGAAGGCCAGCAGAATATTTGTTGAAATATCGAAGGTGAAGAGGGATAAGACGGAGATTGATGTCAGGGAGAATGTGGCTAAGGCCTATCTTGTAGCACTTGTAGCTAAAGAGAATTTTGCTGTATTTGAGAAAAACATGAAGGTGAATGAGCAGACTTTGAAAGAGACAAAAGCTCTGTATGAGAATGGTTTCAGAGAAGATATGGATGTTGACCAGATACTGTTGATGGTTAATAACAGCAGAAATATGACCCTCGAAGCAAAACGGCAACTGCTTGTTGCCAAGTCGGTATTGAAGTTTGCTATGGGAGTGAAGATTGACGACCCGCTAATATTGAATGACAATTTAAATAATCTTATCATTCCTGTTCTGTCGGAGGAGATTAACTTTAACTCTTTTATCTTAACCAACTTGGTTGATTACACTATCTCTGAAACTCAGGAGGAGATACAGCAATTAAAAGTGAAGAGTGAGCAGGCTCAGTACTACCCCAAGCTAAATGCATTTTATAATTATACACATTATGAGTCAGGAGAAAAATTCGGCAAAATGAACAACAGTAACGGCCAGATGTTGGGACTTTCGCTCACAATGCCCATTTTCACCACCGGACGGCGTAGCGCTATTGTGAAAAAGGAGAAGATAAATTTGTTGAAAGTGCAAAATGAAAAGGAGATGATGGGAGAGAATCTGCGAAGGGAATTTTTGGTGGGAACAACAAACCTTTTGAATGCGAGAGAGAAATTTAATAATGATAAATTTGGGGAAGAGGTAGCAGGAAGAATTTACGATAAGACAAGAATAAAGTTTCAGAACGGACTGGCCACAAGTACTGAGCTGTCACAAAACGAAGGGCAGTACATTCAGTCGCAGATTAATTTTATACAATCAACACTTACTGTGCTTGATGCATTTATTCAGTATAAAAAAGCCCTCGGAAAGCTTTAGGATGCTGAGCGACAGTGAAGTCCCGGGATTTACGATGTGGGGATGCTGAGCGATAGCGAAGTCCCGCCTATGCGGGATGGGGATGCTGACAACTAATTGTAAAACAAAAAAACACTCAGTGCCTCTGTGCCTCTGTGTTAATTGCTTGCTAAATTTCTGATGTGGGGAAAGCAAAAAAGCACTCAGTGCCTCTGTGTTAATTGCTTGCTAAATTTCTGATGTAAGGAAAGCAAAAAAGCACTCAGTGTCTCAGTGCCTCTGTGTTAGTTTATTGCTAAATTTCTGATGTGGGGAAAGCAAAAAAGCACTCAGTGTCTCAGTGCCTCTGTGTTAGTTTATTGCTAAATTATAGAAAGTTAAAAACAGAATAATATAAATTATAAATGATGAAAAAAATAGTATCAATAGCTCTTTTGGCAATATTGGTTTCTTGTTCGTCAAACGACAAAAAAGCGAAGGAGGATTTGCTAAATGAATATAAGACAGAGCTCAGCAAACTAAAGAAAGAGATATCGAAGCTGGAGAAGGAGATGGCGGATGATTCGGGGCAGGGTGTTGTTAAGGTAATCCTAAAGCCTGTTGGGATAACAAGTTTCAAACACTATGTTGACGTTACCGGAAATGTAAGTGCCGACAAAAATATTCTTGTCAGTCCTGAGGTGATGGGTAATCTTATCTCAATAAATGTTGGTGAGGGTGACCATGTGAAAAAGGGTCAGGTGCTGGGAAGGCTGAATACCGAGATGATTGAGCGGTCGATACGTGAGGTTAAGATAAATCACGATCTTGCCGTTACAACCTACAAACGGCGTAAAAATTTGTGGGATCAGAGTATAGGTTCTGAGATGGAGTACCTGCAGGCAAAATCGAACAAAGAGGCTCTTGAGCAGAAGCTGGAGGCGTTAAAAGCACAGCTTGACATGGCCGTAATTAAGTCCCCCATAAATGGTGTTATTGATGAGATAATTTTGCGTGAGGGAGAGATGGCATCTCCTCAAATGCCATTTGCACGTATTGTAAACATCAACAATATCTACATCACTGCGGATGTTTCGGAGATGTACCTGACAAAGATACACAAAGGGGATAAGGTGGGTATTGAGTTTCCTGTTCTGAACAGAACGATCAAAAAGAGAATCTTCCGAATATCGTCTGTTATCGACCCTTCGTCACGTACTTTCAGGGTGAGGGTTAACCTGAATAACGAAGATAATCTGATTAAGCCAAACATGATGGCCGTGCTGAAACTTCTCACCTACTCCAACGATAGTGCCATTGTTGTACCTTCAATATTAGTGAAAAAAGATTTCACCGGAGAGTTCATCTTTATTGCCGAAAAAGATGGTGACAGATGGATTGCCCGAAAGAGGTATCTGGAAACAGGCATCAAAAATAATAACAAAACAGTTGTTACTGAAGGGCTGACGGGAGAGGATAAGATAATTGTTAAAGGATATGCGCAGGTTGTTGACGGATCGGATATTGAGCAGCCACTCCCATAGCCCTTCCCAGAGGGAAGAGGAGTAGAGTGTCTCAATAATTGATGTGAGAATATCCGATAAGAAATACAAATTAAGCAAAAAGGAGTTAAGCTAATGAAAGAGAAAGTATCATCACGAAAATTTAAGCCTACGTTGTGGGCTCTTGAAAATAAGAATACCGTATATATTTTAACTCTGTTTCTTCTGATTTCAGGGATATGGTCCTACAAGTCGATGCAGCGGGAACTCTTCCCTGAAGTGGTTATTCCATACATTATGGTTACCACAACATATCCGGGTAATAGTCCGCTTGATATAGAGAACCTTATCACCCGGCATATCGAAAAGGAGTTGAAAGACCTTAATGGTGTTAAGAAGATGACATCGGCATCGTATCAGGATATAAGTATGATAGTTGTTGAGTTTGAAGCTGATGTTGAGGTTGAGCAGGCTAAGTGGGATGTTAAAGATAAGGTTGACAATGCCAAGCGCGAACTGCCCGATGATTTAACCAATGACCCGGTAGTTAATGATATTGACTTTGCTGAGTTTCCGATAATGAACATTAACATTTCGGGCGATTACAGCATCTTTGAGTTGAAGAAGTTTGCTGAAGATTTGCAGGATGATTTCGAGTCATTGAAGGAGATACGTGAAGCGAAGATAGGTGGAGTTGATGAGAGGGAGATTAAAATTGAGGTTAACCCGCATAAGATGACGGCTTATGATCTGTCATTTATGGATATTGAGATGGCGATTCAGGCTGAGAATATTACTATGGGTGCAGGTGAGGTTGTTGTTGACGGAACCAGGCGCTCAATCCGGGTGCAGGCCGACTACTCAAACATGAATCAAATTCGCAATACCATCATTAAGGATATTGACGGGAAAGCAATCTACATAAAAGATGTAGCTGAAGTTATTGATGGATTTGAAGAGAAGAGCTCCATCTCACGGCTGAATAAAAAACCGGTTGTCTCTTTAGGTATTGTGAAAAAGAGTGGAGAGAATCTGCTGGATGCCACCGATAAGATTTTTAGAATTATCGATGAAAAACAGCTGAATAACTCTCTGCCAAAAGACCTGAAAATTACGGTAACTGATGATAAGTCTGTGTTTATCCGTGATCAGATAGGCAATCTGGAAAATAGTATTCTGATGGGGATATTGTTGGTGATTATTATTCTCTATCTCTTTATGGGATTGCGAAATGCCATATTTTCGGGACTTGCCATTCCAATGTCGATGTTCATATCATTTCTGATTTTGAAACAGATTGGCTATACAATAAATACGATGGTACTCTTTAGTCTGGTGCTGGCTCTAGGGATGCTTGTGGATAATGCAATTGTGGTGATTGAGAATGTTTATAGAATGATGGAGCATGGAGTGAAGAGGGAGGTAGCGGTGAAAAATGGCACTAGTGAAATTGCCATCCCTATAATCTCATCAACAGCTACCACTCTTGCTGCATTCCTTCCACTGATTTTCTGGCCGGGTATTGTAGGTAGCTTTATGAGATACCTACCCGTAACACTAATTATTGTTTTGTCTTCGTCGCTTTTTGTGGCACTGGTGCTGAATCCTGTTTTTGCATCACGTTTTATGAAACTTGAAGATACCGGGGAAAAGAGAAATAATAGTAAGGTGTTTGTTATTACAGGAATAATGGCGTTAACAGGTGTTGTTTTCTATTTTCTTGGAGATATGCTAACAGGTAACCTGCTACTGTTGCCACTGCTTGTTACGCTGTTTAACCTGTCACTTCTTAAACCTGCCTCCGTGTGGTTTCAGAGTAAGGCACTACCTGCTTTAGAGTCAGGATATGAGAAGCTTCTACGTAAAGCCCTCGGGCGTAAAACCTCTGTGTGGCTTATGGCTATTGCTGTTTCAGCATTTTTCCTTTCAATACTGTTCTACAAGATGACAAACCCCAACGTGATATTTTTTCCCGAAAATGAACCACGGGCTCTTTACGTAACAATGGAGTTGCCTCTGGGCTCAGACATTGAAACCACTGACGCTTTAACGACAGATGCAGAGGATATCCTCTATACGGCACTTGACCCCTACATGCATATTGTACAGTCGATTGGTGTTACCGTTGGAAGGGGTAAAGGGGAGATGTTTGAAAATGCAAAACCACCAAATAAATCACTCACAACAATAACGTTTGTCGATTTTAAAGATAGAGACGGAATTAGCACAAGTGAGATAATGAAGGTGTTAACGGAGAGTCTTAAAGGTTTTATCGGGGCGAAAATATTTATTGAAAAAGATGCACACGGCCCTCCTGTTGGCAAACCTATCAATATTGAGATTTCGGGTGACGATTACGAGAATCTTATTACTCTGTCGAAGGAAATTAAATCGCTTATTGATGAGGATCATATCCCCGGTATAGAGAACCTGAAGCTGGATATCAATACCAATAAGCCTGAGATGTTGCTCCATGTCGACAGAGAAAAGGTAAGAAGAATGGGACTGTCTACACGTGATGTGGTGTGGCAACTTCGAACTTCTCTCTACGGAAATGAGGTTAGTAAATTTAAGGCCGGGGAGGATGAGTACGACATAATGTTGCGCTTTCAGGACAAATACAAGAATGATGTTACCTCGTTGATGAACCAGAAGATAAAGATTGACAAAAACGGTAAGAAGGGTTTGATTCCTATCTCTGCTGTTGCCACTTACGATTATGAGTCGACATACGAAACTATTCAGAGGATTGACAACAGAAGAGAGATAACTATCTACTCCAATATTGAGGAGGGGTACAATGGTAACGCAATAAATGAGCGGATAAGGGATCTGCTCGAAGGGTATCAGATGCCTGCGGGATACAGATGGAAAATTACTGGAGAGCAGGAGAATCAAAAAGAGACATCCGATTTTCTGGTAATAGCAATGCTGTTGGCCATTGCTTTAATCGCAATGATTCTGATTACTCAGTTTAACTCCGGAGTTAAACCGGGGATAATTATCGGTACTGTTGGGTTGAGTACTATAGGCGTGTTTATGGGGCTTGGCACGTTCAATATGGATTTTACCATTCTGATGACCGGCGTAGGGCTTGTTTCGCTTGCAGGAATTGTTGTGAATAATGGTATTGTTTTGATTGACTATATCGACCTTCTGCGAAAGAGCAGAAAGAGTGAATTGAATCTTCCCGAAGATGGCAGACTTCCAGAGAAGGAGGAGGTTGACCTTGTTGTACGTGGAGGTATAACACGTTTGCGCCCTGTTCTGCTAACGGCTATCACTACTGTGCTGGGACTGATACCAATGGCAGTAGGATTGAATTTTGACTTTTTCGGACTACTCTCCGAGCTTAATGCACATATCTATTTTGGTGGTGATAATGCTGATTTCTGGTCGCCCATGGCGTGGACAGTAATTTTTGGTTTGTCAATATCAACAGTACTGACCCTCATCCTTGCACCGGTGATGTACAATCTTGCAGTAAGGGTGAGAAATGGAATGAAGATGAGTCAGGTAGAATAATATTTAATGTCGGCAAGAAAACGGATAAATTTATTGAAATTCCTACCCGCACCCCTCATTCCCTGCCTGCAGCAGGCAGGCCCTGAAGGGGTTGAACCATTGTAACAACAAGGTGTTTGCGTATTGAATACCGAGGATGGTTTATTAACCTCCAACGCTCTAATGACCTACGGACGAGGTTTTAGGCCGGCGCAAACCTTCGTTCGTCACCGCCGGGGGCGGGGTCAACGAAGCGTTAGCGTGTGTGGGGCGATCTAATAAATTCAGCTTATAAATTCGTTGAATTCCCGGATATATATTATTTTGAGGAGCTACGAAAGTGATTTCTTGATATTGTTTTATAATCAACAGAGCATGCTATCCCTCTTTCACCACGTAGTTAGAGGGAAAGAGGGTAGGGTTTGCACTTCTATAC
>Ga0256831_1000410_pt1 | contig 22166 bp, 21 predicted proteins | sample 132544metaG_FD_189087 | JGI IMG/M metagenome (GOLD analysis project Ga0256831, IMG submission 189087) | Hydrothermal vent microbial communities from Lau Basin, Pacific Ocean - 132-544 | ecosystem: Environmental > Aquatic > Marine > Hydrothermal vents | place: Pacific Ocean: Lau Basin | collected... | reverse complement strand
CTTGCGCTTCAATTATCGCTTCGCTTTTAAGTCGTTGTTTTATCAACCGTTTTCTGAACTTTTTCGCCAGAACACCGTTGAGTGAGTGGTGTATTATACGCACTGATTACAGAACGTCAATAGTTTTCTCAATATTTTGTCATATTTCTTTCATAGACATAGGGCATTATAGAGCGTTTTCAAGGATAAAATAATAAAAACAATATGACTATAAAGTGTCTGCCCAACAATACCTACAAAATAAGTAACTACTCAGTATAAATTAAAGTAAGGTAGAGTGAATGGCTGCAAGTACTGGATTTACAGGGTTTTGAAAACATGGATGTTTTCACAATCTCCAGGATAAGAACTTTTTACAAAACAAGTTTTGAAAAGTTCTAAACCGATACATGGATGTACTTGAGCGTCCCCGAAAATACAGTACCTGCAGGCAGTCACAGTCAGACGGACTGACAATACATACAAAATAATTTCTATTTAATGGTAACTTTTGCAAACTTACGCTTACCCACCTGGTAAACTTTGGTCGTACCACTATCTATTGCCAGTTTAGTATCAGTGACTTTTTCTCCGTCTATTTTAACCGCTCCCTGCTTAATCATACGAATGGCCTCTCCGGTACTGGAGGTCATACCGGAATCTTTAAGAATATAGGCAATACCCAGGCTGCCATCACTGGCCGGCATTTCAAATTCCTGGATATCTTCGGGAACCATGCCCTTTTTAAAGCGGTCAATAAAGTTCTGCTGGGCCTTTTCTGCTGCCGCTTCATCATGAAAACGGGCAATAATTTCTTTAGCCAGCAGGAACTTGATATCTCTTGGATTTTTGCCCGCTTCAACATCGGCTTTAAACTGTTCTATCTCACTCAGAGGTCTAAAGCTGAGCAGTTCAAAATAACGCCACATTAAATCATCTGATACGGACATAATTTTACCGAACATATCATCCGGTGTATCAGACACACCAATATAGTTATTAAGTGACTTGGACATTTTCTGCACACCATCCAGCCCTTCCAGGATCGGCATGGTAATAACCACCTGCGGTGTCTGACCGTTTACTTTCTGCAGTTCCCGCCCCATTAGCAGGTTAAACTTCTGATCCGTACCGCCCAGCTCCACATCAGCTTTTAGTGCGACAGAATCATAGCCCTGGATCATGGGGTACAGAAATTCATGAATAGCAATAGGCTGACCGGAAGCATAGCGTTTACTGAAGTCATCACGCTCCAGCATACGAGCCACTGTCTGATTAGAAGCCAGCTGAATCAGATCCGCAGCAGACATTTTACCCATCCACTGGGAATTAAAGACCACTTTAGTTTTTGCTTCATCCAGTATTTTAAAAACCTGCTCTTTATAGGTTTTAGCATTTTCTTCGACCTGCTCACGGGTGAGCGGCTGGCGGGTCACATTTTTACCCGTGGGATCGCCTATCATGCCGGTAAAATCACCAATCAGAAAATGTACTTCATGCCCCAGTTCCTGAAACTGACGCAACTTGTTTATCAGTACGGTATGTCCGAGATGTAAATCAGGAGCAGTCGGATCAAAACCAGCCTTGATAATTAAAGGCTTATTGCTTTTTAGTTTTTCAAACAGGCCTTCTTCAAGTAAAATTTCATCGGTACCCCGTTTAATTAATTCCAGAGCCTCTTCTATTTTGCCCATTATCTCTCTCAACTCCCGTTTAGTGTCCCGTTTGTACTTTAGCCAGAAACATGACCTGTTTGGCATTTTTAATCAATTTGAATAAGTTTTAACCATCAAATGGTCAAAATTGCGACAAGGTTACCATAAATTTCAGACAGTTCAGCTAAGATTTAAGAAAAAGGACTGATTTTTTCATTTATCTATTGCAATAACAGGCATTAGAAGCTATCTTTAATTTAAAAAATATTAAGGAATATCCGTGAATTACAGACCTTTTTTAAACTCTCGTTTAAACTCAGAGTCAGACAGACATATCAAGTTTAAAAATAAAAACAGATATATCGTTAACGGTAAGAAAAAAAATAGCCGTTTTTTGCTTATAAGCGCTGTTATATCCGTCAGTCTGATTGGTATGTCTGCTGCTTTACTGGCAACTTCTGATTCTACAGAACTTTTATCTCAAAACCATATCTCTCAAAACACGAGTAATAAAGAACTGCTATCATCGTATACTCCAGGCAATGATGACGCTATACATCAGACAAGTAAGGACTTAGAACTTCCTGCTATTTCTTATGTTTCTACTAATACAAAAAACTCAGCCACTAAAGACTCAACTCTAGTCCAGGAAAACAATCAGGCTCTGCCAGAAAATACTAAAGAACCTGCAGTTAATACCTCTGAAACATCAGTTATTACCCATATAGCTTTTGTGGATTCACCCGAAAAATCCAGTCAGCTTAACCGTGATTTGCTTAAAAAAACTTTATCCAGTGTCAATAAAGCTGAAACTGAAAAAGTTAAGGTAGAAGATAGCGTTGCACATAACAGGGCAAACACTCCTCAGCAAACCACTGGTAATACCCTGACCGTTAAGGTGAAAAAAGGGGATACCTTATCCGCTATTTTTAAACGCCATAACTTAAGCAGCAGCAGTCTGTATAAAATTATCAATTCCGGAAAAGCGGCCAAACAGCTAACCCGGATCATACCCGGCCAGAGCTTTTCCATTATTCTGGATGAACACAAGGATATTACTCAACTTGAATTTCGTATTAACAAGGTGGACACCCTGTTAATCAGCCGGAATGACAAGGGATATACACCTGAAATCAGGAGCAAGGAAATTGAAACCCGCCAGCAGTTTACTGCCGGGATTATCAATAACTCCTTATTTTACGATGGCCAGAAAGCCGGCCTGAACACTGCCCTGATTATGAAGTTAGCCCATATATTTGGCTGGGATGTGGATTTTGCACTGGATATTCGCAAAGGTGACTCTTTTGCTGTGCTTTATGAAGAGCAGTATGTAGATGGTAAAAAAATAAATTCCGGAAATATTTTATCTGCTGAGTTTGTAAATCAGGGTAAGGTATTCCGTGCTATTCGTTATACCGATGCTTCTGGCCATACCGACTTTTATTCTGAAAAAGGCTTGAGTATGCGTAAAGCCTTCTTACGTACTCCGGTGGCATTTTCCCGTATCAGCTCCCGCTTTTCTACAGGGCGCAAACACCCTGTACTGAACAAAATCCGTGCCCATAAAGGCGTGGACTATGCCGCTTCCCGGGGCACACCGATTAAGGCAGTCGGTGACGGCAAGGTGATTTTTAAAGGCCGTAAGGGTGGTTATGGGCGGGTCATTATTCTGCAGCATGGTTCTAAATATACGACCCTGTATGCTCATATGAACGCTTATAACAAAAAACTGCGTAACGGCAGCCGGGTCAAACAGGGACAGATTATTGGTTATGTAGGTAGTTCCGGCCTGGCAACCGGCCCCCATCTGCATTACGAGTTTCGTATTAACGGTGTACACCGTAATCCTTTAACAGTTAAATTACCCAGTGCAGCCCCTATTTCTAAAAAATATCGTGCAGACTTTAAAGTAGCCGCAGAAACTTTAATTTCACAGCTCAAGCTTAGAAAGCAGGAAACCATCGCTTTAAACAGCCATTAATTTAATAAAGATCCTGCATGAGTTATTTTATGGGAATAATGTCCGGCACCAGCCTGGATGGTGTGGACATTGTTCTTTCTGATATTCAGTCTTCCGAATCATTCTCTTTTATAACCGCCCGAACCTATCCTATTCCCATCGATCTAAAACAGGATTTACTTTCTCTGAGCCAGGAACGGCAGGATAATGAACTGGATACTTATGCCCGTCTGGATACCCAAATGGGGTATTTGCTGGCACAAAGCTGTAATGAGCTTATAACAGAACAGGGGCTTAAGCCTGCTGATATTAAAGCCATTGGCAGCCATGGCCAGACCTTAAGGCATTATCCTGAGCAGGAAAACCCGACCAGTTTACAGATAGGTGATCCGAATATTATTGCCCAGAATACCGGTATAACCACCATTGCAGATTTTCGACGCAGAGATATGGCCGCCGGAGGTCAGGGAGCCCCTCTGGTTCCCCCCTTTCATAGAGCTTTGTTCCACAGTACAGAAAAAAATCGTGTCATATTAAATATTGGCGGTATTGCCAATATTACCTTTCTGCCAGCCAACAATCACCAGGTTCTTGGTTATGATACTGGTCCAGGAAACGGCTTAATGGATGACTGGTGTCTCAGGCATTTTGATTTACCCTTTGACCTGTCCGGAAAATTAGCGGCACAAGGGCAGGTTCACCCGGCATTATTATCTCAAATGCTGGATGACCCTTTTTTTTTACTAATAGCGCCCAAAAGCACCGGCCGGGAATATTTTTCATGGCAATGGATAAACCAGCAGCTTATTCAACTCAATAACAGCATCAATGCTCATGATGTTTTAAGAACACTGCTGGAATTAAGCTGTATCTCTATTAGTAATGAAATCCGGACCTTGCCCGTTAAAATTGATGAAGTACTGGTCTGTGGCGGCGGAGCACATAATCCGCTATTGATGCAAAGATTACAGGCCTTATTAGGGGACAGTCAGGTTATGAGCACTGAAGCTTATAGACTCAGTCCTGACTGGGTTGAAGCCAGCGCTTTTAGCTGGCTGGCCTATCAGACGCTTAATGGTTTAAGCGGGAATCTCCCCTCAGTGACAGGCGCCAGTAAGGAAGTCATTCTGGGCGGGATCTGGCAGGCATAAGCATTAAAGCTGACAGCACCCATTTCTCTTAACGCTGATCCATGGGAATATAGGCGCGTTGTTTTTCACCCGTATAAATCTGGGTGGGACGGAAAATACGATTATCCTTAAGCTGTTCACGCCAGTGAGCCAGCCAGCCGGCACTGCGGGCTATGGCAAAGATAGCGGTAAACTGGTTTTCAGGGATCCCCATTTCCTTATACAACAGACCGGAATAGTAATCGACATTTGGATAAACACCTTTTTCTGCCAGCCGTTCTTCAGCTGCTTTTTCCAGGGCTTCAGCAATTTCAAACAGAGGATTGATATCCCCGCCTCTAGCCTCACGCAAATCTTTAATCAGTCCCTGCAAAATGGTGGCTCTTGGATCTTTAACCTTGTATTCCCGGTGCCCCATACCCCAGATCTTGCCTTTGCGTTTTAACTGATCATCCACAAATTTAGCGGCATTTTTAGGATTACCTACTTCTTCCAGCATAGCCAGTACCTTGGAATTGGCACCACCGTGTAATGGTCCTGATAAGCAACCAATAGCAGAAGAAATAACACTATAGGGTGCAGAAAGGGTTGAACCATTCACCAGTACTGAGAAAGTAGAAGCATTAATAGTATGTTCAGCATGCAGGATCAGACAGACGTCAAGTATTTTGGACAATACCGGATCGGGTTCCAGGCCGGTAAGCATATACAGAAAACTTTCTGCATAGGTCATATCATAGCGCATGGGTGGCGGCTCATAGCCTTTGGCAATATGTTTCCAGGTGGCGACCAGCGTCCCAATTCGGGCAATAATTTTAACTGTAGCAGAATGAACATAGTCCAGATCCGTACAGACATCGGCATCTATCAGGCATTCACTGCCCTGATAGAACATGCCAAGACTGGAAACTGCTGTCTGCAGCATTAACATGGGGTCGGCTGAAGCCGGCAGGGTTTTCATCAAATCCATTAAATGATATTTCAGAGCACGATTGGTACGCAACTCACAGGAAAAATCATCTAATTGTTGTTTTTTAGGTAGCTGACCATTAATTAACAGCAGAACCGTTTCTTCAAAGGTGCTATGAGCGGCCAGTTCTTCAATGGGATAACCCCGGTAGAATAATATCCCCTTTTCACCATCGATACTGGATATATTGGACTTGGTTGCCGGAACTCCAGCCAACCCGGGCAGATATTCATTCATAAATGTTTCCCTTAAATAAATATAATTATTGGTACAATTATATAATTTATAAATAAAAAAGGCGCGGTATAAACTGCGCCTTTCTAATTATAACAGAAATGAATGACTGAAATAATTTATTCTGTAGAGAATGAAGAACCACAGCCACAGGTGGTGGTGGCATTAGGGTTGCGAATTACAAACTGTGAGCCTTCCAGGCCTTCAGTATAATCAATTTCTGCGCCGACCAGGTACTGGAAAGACATGGGATCAATCAATAATGTCACACCCTGGTTTTCAACTTCAGTATCACCATCATTAACGGCTTCGTCAAAAGTAAAACCATACTGGAAACCGGAACAACCACCACCCGTTACGAACACTCGTAATTTCAGGTTATCATTCTGTTCTTCTTCAATTAATGATTTTACTTTTAGTGCCGCTGCATCGGTAAAATCTAAAGGACTTTCACTACTCATAACTTTTAACTCCAATTTCAATGGCTTTATTATTCAATAACCAAGCACATTAGTCAACATTTATATAGATCAGCTTTCCGCTGGCTTATACCGGCGTATAATTAATTATCACTGACAGTTTCAGGCTCTTCCAGACGGGCAGGCTCTGCTTTGGTATCCACAGCATTCACCTGGCCATCACTGCTGACATGAACCAGATTGCCATTGACTTCTGCACCCATAGCCATTTCAAACAGTTTATAATAAACATTACCATAAACCCGGGCTTTTTTGGCCAGCTCTACATGATTACTGGCATAAACATTACCTTCCACGGTACCATTAATAATAATATTAGGGATCTGGATCTCTCCCTGTACCAGACCGTTCTCGCTGATAGTGATGGTGGCCCCGTCATCCTCATTAGCAGTAATATTACCAACAATTTTGCCGTCAACCAATAATCCACCAGAAAAATCCAGATCACCCGTAACCTGGGTATTTTTTCCAATAAGTGAATCAATTCGTTTGGTCGGACTTTTTTTATTTCCCCACATATTTCATTCCTTCATTTCTTGACCAGCTTAGATCACTGAGTTCAATAATGGATTTTTTCTTTTTTGTATCGATAATAACATCAACAGCCTGTGGTTCCATTTTTTCAGGCATCGCAACAATACCGCTAAACTCCTGAAAATATTTAAAACTATACTTAAATCCCTGGTCACCGAAGCTGTTCTGTTCCGTTTTAGCTTTTTTACCTGCTGTATTATTGCTAACAATCAGTTCCTGTAAGGGCAGTTTTACCGGCTTATTATTTTTAAGACCTTTAATAAAAATCCTGATTTTGCCCTTAGTATAGGTTCTTTTTTTCATCTTTTGGGCGATTATAAAGCGATATTGGTAATAATTTTGTGTTGCGCTACCTGCTTCCGCTTTTAAATCTTCCGGAGGCAGTATCGGCGTTATTTCCAGGCTTTGCAGATAAATCCTGTCCCGACCGGCATCAGGAGCAAGAATACCTTTATAAAAATCAACCTGCTGTTCCAGAGCCAGTATTTTTTCCTGTTCCCGGCTCATATCAGACTTTACAATTTCACAGGCTTTTTGTTCCAACAGAAACTTGCGTTCCAGATGGAGGATTTCCTTACTCAGTTCGCGATTGCGTTTTTTTAGTATTTTCTGCTGCAGCAATAAGGAGTTACGACCACCCTTTTCCTTAATGATGTCTTCTTCCGACTGCATATAGCCCATTTCATAGGCTCCCCACAATAAGGCCAGCCCAACAAGAACAAACAGAAGGCGTATACCGAAATATTGCAGAGGGTGACTGCGGGCTATAATAATGTGAGTCATGGCTTAATTCCGGGATGCTTTCGTTCATGCACTAAGGCATTAATGGAACGATGCCAAGACCGGCCTGCTCATCCAGATCAAAAGCCAGATTCATATTTTGCACGGCCTGGCCTGCAGCCCCTTTAACCAGGTTATCAATGACTGACAGAACCACAATAGTATCATTAGCCTGCGGCTGATGAACGGCAATACGGCACAGATTGCTGCCTTTAACGGTCCTGGTTTCCGGATGAGAGCCGGACGGCAGAACATCCACAAAAGGCTCATCCTGATAACGCTGTTCAAACAGGTTCTGGATTTCTTCTATTGATGCAGCATCCGCTTTTACTTTGGCGTATAAGGTCGCCTCAATACCCCGGATCATAGGTGTCAGATGAGGAACAAAGGTCAGATCCACAGCCGATTTATGTTCCAGCTCCAGTCCCTGCTTAATTTCCGGCAAATGCCGGTGTCCAGGGACAGCATAAGCCTTGAAACTTTCACTGGCCTCGCATAATAAGGTGCCTACATTAGCACCCCGGCCGGCTCCACTGACACCGGATTTACAGTCGGCCACCAGGAAGTCAGTATTAATCAGGCAGTTTTCAAGCAGGGGCAAAAAGCCCAGCTGCACTGCCGTAGGATAACAGCCGGGATTGGCAATCAGGCGTGCCTGCTTTATCGCCTCACGATTAATTTCCGGCAGACCATATACTGCCTGTGCAACATAATCGGGACACGCATGAGTCATGCCGTACCACTGTTCCCAGACCGCTATGTCCTTGATCCTGAAATCGGCCGCCAGATCGATGACCTTGACGCCCGCTTCAATCAGTTCCGGTACCATTTTCATAGCCACACCGTTAGGGGTCGCAAAAAACACCAGATCACAGTTTTTAAGTGCCTTAACATCCGGTTCACTAAAATGTATATCCATAAAACCGCGCAGGTTAGGATATAAATCACTGACAGGCAGTCCGGCCTCAGAACGGGAAGTAATAACCTGTAAATCCACCTTTGGATGATTGGCCAGTATCCTTAATAATTCCACGCCGGTATAACCGGTTCCACCTACAATACCTGTTTTTATCTTTGCCACGTTATGTCTAACCTTAAATTTTATACTTGAATTTTAAGCTTGAACAATGTTATGCCTGAAATATCTGCTCTAGCTAAATAGAGTGTTCACCCTCAAATTCCCCTTTTTAAAGGAGGGGATGGGGGTTTAAGTTCCTGACTTGCCCTCCCTCAATCCCCCTTCAAAGAAGGGGGGAAGTAAAAGCGGAATAAACAAATGAACCGTAAAATTAAATTGGCTCAGGGCTGAATAAGCCATTATAATACATGCTCACTAATAAATGGATAGCTGGAGCGGTAAAACTGAAAAATTACCAACTCCTTAATTTACGAGTAATTTACACCCATGAAAACAAAAGACCTTGCTGTTGTCGGTTTTATTCTGGTTCTGGCGGCTCTGCTGCTGTTTCTCTGGCTGTCACCTTCCGGTCATCCCATGGCGCCTGCAGCTCGTTTTAAAGATTTGAACGGCAAGGAATTTACCCTGGAACAGTTAAAAGGCCATCCTGTTATTATTAATTTCTGGGCGACTACCTGCCCCGGATGCGTCAAGGAAATTCCGCTGCTGATCAATCTGGCTGATAAATACGCTTCCAGTCAGTTAATTATTATAGGTGTCGCCATGGACTATGATCCGCCCGGGCAGGTCAGGGAAATGGCTCGTCGCAAAAAAATGAACTATACCATCGTACTGGACAGTACCGGAGTGCTGGCAAAAACATTTAATAATGTAACCCTGACACCAACCACTTTCTTTATTAACCGCCAGGGCCAGATTGTAAAAAACAAGCTGGGTGAACTGTCTCATAATGAGATAGAAGAAGCAGTTAATAATATTATCCTTTAAAGGTATACACTATGTTATGGGTTAAAGCGTTTCATGTAATTTTTATGGTGACCTGGTTTGCCGCCCTGTTTTATCTGCCGCGGCTGTTTGTCTATCATGCCAGCAGCAGTGATGAGATCAGCAATAAGCGTTTTAAGGTCATGGAAAGCAAGCTGTTTTACGGCATTATGACGCCAGGTGCTATTATTACAGCTGTACTGGGATTATGGCTGCTGTTTGATTACGCCTGGCAGGCCTATTCATCCATGCTCTGGCTGCATATTAAACTAGCCCTGGTGGTTCTGCTTATTATTTATCACCTGTATTGCTGGAAACTGTTAAAACTGTTCAGGGATGACAAAAATCCCTACAGCCATGTTTTTTATCGCTGGTTTAATGAAATCCCAGTATTTATGTTAATCGGTATTATTATCCTGGTTATTGTAAAACCCATATGAATACCCCTTCACTACTACCCGTTGTCCTGTGTTTTTCCGGCAATGATCCCACCGGCGGTGCCGGCATTCAGGCGGATATTGAGGCCCTGGCCAGTATGGGGGTCAGAGCGGCGCCTGTTATTACCGCTTTAACAGTACAGGACACCCAGAATGTTAAGTATTTTTCTGCCACTGATCCTAAATTACTGACTGAACAGGCCAGGATTATTCTCGAAGACTTGCCTGTTTGCGCCTTTAAACTGGGCATGCTGGGAAGCCTGGAAAATATTGAGGCCATTCATCAGCTCCTGCATGATTATCGTGATATTCCTGTTATTATTGATCCGATTATCAGCGCCGGAGGCGGTATGACACTCAGCTCTGAAAATATGGCACTGGCTTATTCTGATTTATTATTTCCACTGACCGCCCTGGTGACACCCAATTCCAGAGAAGCCCGAATTCTGGCACCGGAAGCAGACACCCTGGAAGCCTGTGCCCAGGAATTAATGGATGACGGTTGTGAATTTGTCCTGGTGACCGGTACCCATGAAAGCAGCTCTGAGGTTATCAACACTCTTTATGGCCAGCATGAAAAACTGTCCAGCCTGTCCTGGCCGCGTCTTGAACACAGCTATCATGGCTCAGGTTGTACCTTAACATCTGCCATAACAGGATTAATTGCCCGGGGAGTACCAGTACCTGATGCCGTAACAACTGCCCAGCAGTACACCTGGGACAGCCTTCACAGGGGTTTTCAATTGGGTATGTATCAACAACATCCGGATCGGTTTTTCTGGGCCTCTAACTGGTTTGATAACCACCTGGAAAATCCCTCAGCACGATAATTTTTTATGCGCAAAAATAACAAAATACAGGGGCTGTATGCCATAACGGATCCGGCCCTGATAAATAATAGCAACCTGATTGATGCAGTAACTCAGGCTATTGAAGGCGGTGCCAGGATCATTCAGTACCGTAATAAACAGGCATCACCTGAACTGCAGTTAAAGCAGGCTCAGGCCATTGCTCAAACTTGTAAACAATACCAGGTCTGTTTTATCATTAATGACGATCCGCAGCTGGCCAGAAAAGTAAATGCCGATGGTGTCCATGTAGGTAAAGATGACGGTCAGATAGCCGATGCCCGTGCTATTCTGGGAAGTGAAGCTATTATTGGTGTTTCCTGCTACAACCGTCTGGAAAACGCCCTGCAGGCTCAGGCCGATGGCGCCGACTATATCGCACTGGGGCGTTTTTTCCCGTCCCGTACCAAACCGGATGCCGTACAGGCCAGCCTGGAATTACTGGCTGAAGTCAGACGGGCCATTGATTTGCCCATTGTAACCATTGGCGGTATTAAACGGGATAATGCCCGGCAACTTATTGAGCACGGCACTGATGCCATTGCTGTTATTTATGGCTTATTTCATGATACCCGGAATATTAAACAAACTGCTCAGGAATTTCGAATATTATTTGAACAATAATAATGCTTATTCCAACATTCATTCTCCATAGTGGAGAATATATTTACAGACCAATCAATTGACAGGAACTCAGTTACCATGACCCGTTCACATGATCTATTCTTACAGGCTCAGAAAACCATTCCCGGCGGTGTAAACTCCCCGGTTCGTGCATTTAAAGGTGTGGGTGGTGATCCGGTTTATTTTAAAAAAGGTTCCGGTGCCTATTTATATGACGAAGATGACAGGCAGTATATTGACTATGTGGCTTCCTGGGGACCTATGATTATGGGCCATGCCCATCCGGAAGTGGTTAAGGCGGTTCAGGATGCCGCAGCTAACGGCCTGGGCTTCGGCGCACCCACCCAGATTGAAACAGAAATGGCCGAACTGGTCTGTAAACTGGTGCCTTCCATTGAAATGGTACGCATGGTCAGCTCCGGTACAGAAGCAACAATGAGCGCTATTCGTCTGGCACGCGGTTATACCGGACGAGACAAAATTGTTAAATTTGAAGGTTGCTACCACGGGCATTCTGACTCCCTGCTGGTCAAGGCCGGCTCCGGTGCACTGACTTTTGGCGTCCCCTCCTCCCCCGGCGTACCCGCATCCTTATCAGAACACACTATCACCCTGACTTATAATGACTCCGAGCAGGTAAAACAGGTCTTTGCTGATATTGGTGATCAAATTGCAGCCATTATTGTGGAACCCGTAGCCGGCAATATGAACTGTATTCCACCGGTTGAGGGCTTTCTTGAAACCTTACGCAAAGTCTGTGATCAATCCGGAGCTGTACTGATTTTTGATGAAGTGATGACCGGTTTCCGGGTAGCCAAAGGCGGTGCCCAGGAACATTACAGCATCCCCCCCGATTTAACCACTCTGGGCAAAGTTATCGGCGGTGGTCTGCCGGTAGGCGCCTTTGGCGGTAAAAAAGTTATTATGGAACAGATTTCACCCCTTGGCCCTGTGTATCAGGCCGGCACCTTATCCGGCAATCCCCTGTCCATGGCCGCCGGCATGAAAACCCTGACCCTGGCCTGTCAGGACGGCATACATGAACAACTGGACAGCAAAGCCAGACGACTGGTTGAAGGCGTTATTGCCAAAGCCAGAGAAGCCGGCATCCCCATGACCTATAATCAGGTCGGCGGCATGTTCGGCCTGTTTTTCAGTGACGAAGACAAAATTACCGGCTTTGCTCAGGTCACAAAGAGCGATCAGGAACGCTTTAAAAAATTCTTCCACGGCATGCTGGATGAAGGCATCTACCTGGCACCATCGGCGTTTGAAGCGGGATTTGTTTCTGCGGCGCATACGGATGAGGATATTGATGCTACTGTTGAGGCGGCGGGGAGAGTTTTGAGGGAGATTTAAAAAAGCGCTGAGCGTTGAGAAAGAGCATAAGAGCAAAGAGCAAAGAGCAATCAAAGTCTAATGCTCTGGCTCTTTCTCAACGCTCAGCGCTCAACGCTATCTCTTATAATATCCGGCAACGGCCTACCAATATAATACCCCTGTGCATAATCCACCCCGTATTTCCTAAGCATTTTTAAAATATCTTCATTTTCTACAAATTCTGCGACTGTTTGTTTGCCCAGTCCGTGGGCCATTTCGTTGAGGGCTTTTACGAAGATCTGGTCTTCATCACTAAAAGGTAGCTGGCGGATAAACATGCCATCAATTTTTACAAAATCAACGGGCAGCTGCTTCAGGTAGAAGAAAGATGAGAAGCCGACGCCAAAATCATCCAGGGCAAAATGACAGCCCAGCTCGTTAATTTCATACATTAAACGCTCAGCCCCGACGATATCGGATACCGCAGCCGTTTCTGTCACTTCTATAATCAATCTTGAAGGCTCTACCTGAAACTCATCCAGTTTTTGCTGTACCAGTTTAAGAATATCCGGTGCATCCATTGCCTTGCCGGATAAGTTAATTGACAGGCTTAAATCATAGCCCTGTTCATTGAACTCACTTAAAGCCTTAATGGCTTTTTTAATCACCAGACGATCAATATCACCGATTAAATCCAGTTGCTCTGCTTCAGGTATAAAAGTATCCGGCGTCTGTATTGAACCATCTTCAGAAACCATTCTAATGAGTGTTTCGTAACGTGAAATCTTATTGGTTTTTAAATCCAGAATAGGTTGAAAATAAAGTACGAACTGATCGTCTTTTATAGCCTTTTCAATGCGTTTTTTTCTGATGATTAATTGATTAAGGCGCTCTTTAACATGAATATCGGAGGAAAAGAGATGGTATTCACCACGTTTTTTCTGCTTAACCTGGTACATCGCCATATCTGCATTGGACAACAGTTCATCTACATTAAGACCGTCGTTAGGAAATATTACAATTCCTATACTAACGGATATGTTGTGTGCGCCACCAAGCACATTGGACTCAATGGAACGAACAGTGTTTATAATCCTTTTAGCCACTGAAATGGCAATCTCTTCATCTGCCTCAGCCAGGATAACTGCAAACTCATCACCACCCAGCCGTGCGACAATATCCGGTCTTTTCAGGATTGAGCGCAGTTTTTTTGATATCAGGATCAGCATCCTGTCTCCTGCCTGATGACCCTGGGTATCGTTAAGGTATTTAAAATGATCCACATCAAAATACAGCAGTGCGCCACTTCTGCCATACTGCCTGGCAATATCAATAATGTTTTCCAGTTCTTTCTGGAAGCGTCTGCGGTTATACAGGTGGGTCAGCGGATCATGATCCGCAATCCATTCAAGTTTCTCAACTGCTTCCTTACGATCCGTTACGTCAATACCAACGGACAGCATAACGGCACCATCATCACCGGGCATGGAAAGTCGTGAATGAAACCAGGAAATAATACAGCTATTTTTAACAGTGCATTTCACATCCGATTCATGCTGCAGATGTTGTCGTTTACCCTGACGTAATTCCTGAAGCCTGGTAATAACTTCACGTCTGGAATTATTACTAATTAAAATGCTATCAAATAATATTCCTTTGCCATTTTTCCCCGAATCAATCAGGCTCTGACCCATGGCATTCATCATAACAATTTTACCATCCCTGTCCTGGGTCAGAATAATAGCCTGGGAGGTATTTAACAGTCCGGTAATAAAATCCTTTTCTTTAGCCAGTGCTGCACTATGCTCTATCAGCCCGCGGGTCTTATGATCAACCTGGTTTTTCAGGTCCTCCAGCTGCAGGGATAAATCAAACACTGAATGGGCCAGCAAGTCAATTTCATTATAAAACCAGGTTGGCTGTTTCAACTGATTTAACTGTTCTCGGATCTTGGGAAATGCGTTCTGGGCAAACAGCGGTAAGGTTTTTACAATATGCCCAATATCCCGCATGGGCGCCCATAGAATAAACAGCAGTAATACTTCTGAAATTAATAAGCCTAACAGGCCAGTATAAAATATTTTTAATGCTGATTCATTAATTGTCTCCAGTTGCCGGGTAATATCACTGATAACCAGCACCATGGTACGGTTTTTCTGGGATAAGTTACTTAATAAAACCAGCTGTAGTTCATAGCTGCGATCCTGCCATTTGATCTGCCGTGCATGTTCGAGGGTTTCTGACAAACTGTACTGAGATGCAAACTGTTTTAATATTTCAAATTGCTGTCGGGCATTACTTAATACCAGTAGACGTGCATGCCATTGTGGCAATTCCATAAAATCCCTGGTTTTTTTATCTGGCAGTTCCGACATTTGTGCAATAACACCAATATCGGCATCGGACATAGTGGAAAATTCAACCACCAGGTTAACCATAGAAGCACTGAGCACTATAACCCCTATCTTGCCGTTGTCATACAGGATGGGCGTTGCAGTATACAGATTACACTGTTCATGACATTCCATACGATTTTGGGGGCGTTCATTTAACAGACTGTCTGCCACCATTTGCTTAACCGCATCCGGAAGAGACTGTCCACCCCAGGACACTGCAGGCTGTTTTAAATCATCAAAAAAATACAGGCTGTTCAAACCATATTCTATTTGCAGTAAAGAAGCATGCTGCTGAATAATTTCACGCAGATTATCTACAAAAGTAATTTTATGTGCTGATTTATCAGGCAGGATATTTTGTGATGGTTTGTCTAGCTGCAGCAGGGGGATAAGATAGGACAGCTGGCGCATTCTCTCAGAACTGTTTTTTACAATGCCCTCAATACCCTTAATATGTGCCTGTTGGGAAAATTGTCTATTTTGCTCGGACTGCAGTAGTATATGCTGGTAACTGACCCAGGAGACAATGACATTAACTGCAATCAATGCCACACTGATCCCGAAAACCACTTTCCATTTCAGGCTTAAAAACGTCAGCTGCTTTTTGTTCTTATCATTAGTCATTAACCGCTCTGGCCCTGTAACCATAATTAACGAGGACCACTTGCATAGCCCAGTCCAGGCTAACAACCTCTCCTTAAATATAGATAATACACACTATATATGCAAGATATATTCCTTTAATACACAGAATCCAATACAGTCTTTACCTTGAAAAGTGTTACACTTAAGCGCAATTTAACCTAACAAACCCGTTGAATTTTTATGAGTATCCATGCACTGGAAATTAAAGACCTGAGAAAAACCTATAATAACGGTTTTGAGGCATTGAAAGGAATTAACCTGAGTGTACGACAGGGTGACTTCCTGGCTCTGCTCGGTCCCAATGGTGCCGGCAAATCGACGGCCATTGGCATTGTCTGTTCGTTAATCAATAAAACCTCCGGGCGGATCATTATTCAGGGCTATGATTTAAATAAATGTCCTCGTGAAGCTAAGCAAAACCTGGGTATTGTCCCCCAGGAATTTAACTTTAATGTCTTTGAACCCGTTGAAGAAATACTGGTTAACCAGGCCGGTTTTTATGGTGTTAAACGAAAAGAAGCCTTTAAAAGAGCAGAACAACGCCTGAAGCAGCTTGAATTATGGGATAAACACCGTGAAATGGCACGGGAATTATCCGGCGGAATGAAACGCCGCCTGATGATTGCCCGGGCACTGATGCATAACCCACAGATTTTAATTCTGGATGAGCCTACAGCCGGGGTAGATATAGAAATACGCCGCAGTATGTGGTCATTTCTGCAGGAGCTCAATGAACAGGGTACCACGATTATTCTTACCACCCATTACCTGGAAGAAGCCGAACAGCTCTGTAAGCATATCGCCATTATTAATCAGGGCGAAATCATTAAAAACTGCACAATGCTGGAACTGCTGGATGAACTGGACAGTGAATGCCTTGTGCTCAACCTGAAACAACCTCTGGAATGTGCTCCTAAACTTAAAGACTACCCTATGAGACTGGTGGAAAACCGAGTGCTTGAAGTGGAAGTCAGAAAACATGAAAGTCTGAATCATTTGTTTCAGTTGCTCAGTGATCAGCAGGTTGAAGTACTGAGCATGCGTAATAAAAGCAATCGTCTTGAACAGCTGTTTTTACACCTCGTTAAGAATAATAACCAGTCAACGGATCAGCCGAATCATGTACTTCAAAGCTAACCTGACAGCTTATAACACCATAGTTATTAAGGAAATTTTACGCTTTTCACGGATCTGGCTGCAGACTATTGTTCCTCCAGCCATTACTACTACTTTATATTTTATTATATTTGGCCGCCTGATTGGTTCACAGCTGGGCGATATTGATAATTACTCCTATATGGATTACATCGTCCCCGGTCTTATCATTATGTCAATTATTACCAATTCCTATGCCAATGTGGTTTCGTCATTTTACGGTACCAAGTTTCATCACCATATTGAGGAACTACTGGTATCTCCGGTATCCAACTTAACTATTATTGTCGGCTATGTGTCCGGCGGAGTGGCCCGGGGTATGGTCGTTGGACTGGTAGTTACCCTGGTTTCCCTGTTTTTTACCAGCATTACGGTGGACAGCTATGTGATTACCATAGCCATTGCCATTTTAACGGCGGTACTGTTTTCCCTGGCAGGGCTGATAAACGCCATCTTTGCTAATAGTTTTGATGACATCAGTATTGTTCCTACTTTTGTACTGACCCCATTGACTTATCTTGGCGGTGTATTTTACTCCATCGATATGCTGCCCCCTTTCTGGCAAAATGTCTCTCTGTTTAATCCCGTGCTCTACATGGTTAATGGTTTTCGAATGGGTATGCTGGGGGTTTCTGATGCCAGTCTCAGCACCGCTATTCTGATCATTCTGGGCTTTATTCTATTGCTCGGCATCATCAGTCTGTGGTTATTACACCGGGGTATTGGTATTAAGAAGTAAACCGCTATGGATTATTTTTATTCACTGGATTTTGCACAACTCATTAAGCAGAGCGAGTACACCTGGCTGCTGATCTTTGGCATCGCCTTTCTGGAAACCCTGTTACTGGTTGGTTTTTTCTTTCCCGGTTCAGTAGCCCTGCTGGCTATAGGTGGTTTAATTGCCTCCGGCACACTGGAACTCTGGCCTAGCCTGTTCTGGGCCTTCCTTGGGGCCGTTATCGGCGATAATATCAGTTTCTGGATTGGGGTATATTTTAAGGAACCTTTACATCGTTCCAGACTCTATGCCCGTCATAAAGAAGCGTTTCTCAAAGGCGAAGAATTTTTCCACCAGTATGGAGGTTACAGCGTGGTACTGGGACGGTTTGTCGGGCCGATTCGTGCGGTTATTCCCACCATAGCCGGCAGCCTGGGTATGTCCGGAAAGCTGTTTTTTCTGGTTAATGTACTTTCTGCCCTGGTATGGGCTCCCGCTTATATTCTGCCCGGTTATCTTATGGGCGATCTGTATAAACACCTGGACCAGTACCTGGAAATTGAAGTGGGCAGTTTATTAACCATTCTGGCCGGACTAATTGTTATTGGCTTTATGATCAAACGCTCAAAACATCATAGAAAAGGCTGGGCTTATACTGGACTGGTATTAATAACCCTACTGGCCCTGGGACTTACTCAGATAAAATCCCCATGGTAAGCATTTCTTCATAAAGCATGGCCAGGCGTGCATTGGCTTCATTCATTTCCAGTAATTGCTGTTTTTTCTCCAGAGACAGGGGTAATAATTCCCCCAGACGCGAACCCACCCAGCAGGCATTATTGTATTTTTTTTCCAGGGTTATATAAGGGTGTTTCAGGCTTTGCATTATTTTTTCCAGAACGGTCACCATAGGCAAAAACTGTTCCGGAACAGCCTGAATCGGTTCCAGATCTACCAGCTTAACTTCAGCAACTGTCAGTTCATTTTTTTCTATCGTTTTATCCAGAATATGAAACTTGCGTTCTCCCTTAACGGATACTCCCAGTAAACCATCCTTACGGTTTTCCCAGAAAGTAACCTGAGCCAGAGTGCCCGTTAAATAAATATCCGCAGCTTTACCGGTTTCATTACCATCCCGGATCAAACAGACTCCAAAACCGGTACCATTCTTCTCACACTCTGTGAGCATATCAAGATAACGGGGTTCAAATATTTTTAAGGAGAGCGGCCCTTCTGGAAACAGAACTGTTTTTAAGGGAAATATAGGCAGGCGCTTAATAATTAATGCTGAATCCGTTTCATTGTTCACTACATTACTCATAGCTGTCTGTCCATATTCTAAAACCTTTAATTAGTTTCCATCCGGAAATTGCCTTCCTGGCAATTTCCAGAACGCAAAAGAAATACAGTCGTTAAAAATGAGCAGCACATCCTTGTGCCGCCAGTGTGCATCAATAAATGGATGCACACTAATTAACCTAACCCCAGCGTGATACAAGGTTGTGTTTTACACCAATATGATCAAGTATTCTGGCTACTACAAAATTCACCAGATCATCAATAGAACGAGGCTGATGATAAAAGCCCGGCGAAGCCGGCATTATGGTAACTCCCATCTGACTTAATTTAAGCATATTTTCCAGGTGGATTGAAGAATAGGGCATTTCACGGGTTAATAAGATAAGCTGCTTACGTTCCTTCAATATCACATCAGCTGCACGTTCTATCAAATTATTACTGGCACCATGAGCAATAGCTGAAAGAGTACCCATCGAACAGGGGCAGATAATCATAGTCTGGGCAGGATTAGAACCACTGGCGACCGGTGCTGTCCATTCTTCCTTACCATAAATTTCCAGTAAATCGAAGTCAGACGTTTCCAGGTATTCAAGCAGAAAAAGCTTAAGTGCCGGTTTATCAGAAGGCAGTTCCAGCTCGAGTTCAGTTGCAGCAACAATTCGAGCCGCAGAAGACAACAGTAGATTAACCTTAACCTGTGCAGCAAAAAGACTTTTTAATAATTGAATAAAATAAGGAGCACCAGAGGCACCTGTAACAGCAACCGTTACAAATTTTTGAGTCATAAAGAATTAAATCCTGCTTAGTAAAAAGACTGCCTGTTAAAAATCTGTCTTCTAAAAGCGCTATTAGTATAATAAACCATCTAGCAGCTTTTGATGGATCCCTCCAAAACTGCCATTACTCATAACCAGCAGGTGATCACCACTTTGAGCCATAGCTAAAATTGAGTCTAGCATATCATCCAGATTATTATAAGCTTGTCCCTTATCACCTAATGCTTTCAGAGTATCATCAAATTTTGTAGCATAGTCATCAGGCAGATAGAAAAATATCTTATCAGCACTGGCCAGAGCCCCGGGCAGGGTTTTATTATGAACCTGCATTTTCATGGTATTGGAACGGGGTTCAAGAATAGCAATAATTCGTTCATAGCCTGGAATATGCTGTTTCAGGCCGTCAATCGTAGTTGCAATGGCAGTGGGATGATGGGCAAAGTCATCATAAACGGTAACGTTATTAACCTTACCTTTTATTTCCATCCTGCGCTTAACATTTTTGAATTCTGCCAGGGCATCAATACCATATTTCAACGGTACGCCGGCATGGCGGGCTGCAGCAATAGCCATAACCGCATTATAGACATTATGCAGACCTAACAGCGACCATTTAACCGTTCCCTGCAGCTCATTATTATAATAAACCTTAAATTCTGAACCATCTTTATTGAGCAGAGAAACTGACCAGCCAGTTTGCTGATCTGACACCTCATAATCAACCAGCATCTCAGTCTGGCTCCAGCACCCCATAGCCAGAACATCCTGCAGATTTTTATCGCTTTGAGGATAAATAATTAAACCGTTTCCCGGGACCGTACGGATCAAATGATGGAACTGTTTTTTTATAGCATCCAGATCGTCAAAGATATCCGCATGATCAAATTCAAGATTGTTTAAAATAACAGTTCTTGGATGATAGTGAACAAACTTGGAACGCTTATCAAAAAAAGCCGTATCATATTCATCTGCCTCTACCACAAAAAAAGGTAATTCCCCATTATGGGCTGACACACCAAAATTTTCCGGCACACCGCCAATGAGAAAACCGGGTTTTAAACCAGCATACTCCAGAATCCAGGTCAGCATACTGCTGGTTGTGGTTTTACCGTGAGTACCCGCCACACCCAGCACCCATCTTTGCTGCAAAATATTTTCCGCCAGCCACTGAGCACCGGAAGTATAGGGAATATTCTGATCCAGTACATATTCCACCGCCTCATTACCCCGTGACAGCGCATTACCAATAACCACAATATCTGCTTTAACCGATTTTAAATCTTCTGCCCGATAGCCCTGAATCAGTTCAATACCCTGCTCTTCCAGCTGAGTACTCATAGGCGGATAAACATTAAGATCCTGTCCCGTAACCTTATGCCCATTAGCCCGTGCCAGCAGGGCAATCCCCCCCATAAAAGTACCGCAGATACCTAGAATATGCACATGCATATTAATTAACTCCTAGAAAGTAATTAGATAGATTGCTGTAAGAAATAAAATAGGTAATAGCCAGAGCAATCCCCAGAAAAAAAGAAATTTCCAGGGCTCGCCTGAAAATATGTGCATAGATAGCCAGTATCCAGGCCAGCAGAATTAGATTAATCAACGCAAAACTCTGATCCATTATTATCCCACCCTGCCAGAGCAAGGTCAGGGGAACAAAGAAAAACAGGTTGGTGAATAAACTAATACCAACAAAAGCCGTTATGGTTTGTACAAAACGGCTTTTATATTTAAACAGAAACAGCCAGATCCAGCTAAAAGCAAAAAGTGTTAGTATTGAGGTAAGAGACAGTAAAACAGCATCAAGAGCAGAATAAAAACCCAGGCCAAGTAAGATCTCAATAATCAAATTACAGACAAATAATAGAATAAACAGGCTGACAGAATAGGGAATATCTTCCGGCCCTTTTTTAAAACGGCAGATGTCAGCAAACAGAAGGAGTAGTGCTTTCATATATCCCTGGGGGAGTTTGGGTTGATAAAGGGAGGATTATAGCATTGGGTAGGGAGAGAGCATAGCGTTCAGCGTTAAGCGTTAAGCGTTAAGCGTTAAGCGTTAAGCGTTAAGCGTTAAGCGTTAAGCGTTAAGCGTTAAGCGTTAAGCGTTAAGCGTTAAGAAAGAGCTTAGAGCTTTTCAAGCCGGAAGTAAAATTTTAGAGGGTGAAAACCTGGTCTTGCTCTTTCTTAACCCTTAGCACTTAACCCTTAACCCTTAACCCTGTTTTTTGGCAAAAAAAAACCCCAGACAACGTCTGAGGCTTTTTAGTGTATAACCCTGGCAGTGACCTACTTTCACATGGGAACTCCCACACTATCATCGG
>Ga0256831_1000409_pt1 | contig 22171 bp, 45 predicted proteins | sample 132544metaG_FD_189087 | JGI IMG/M metagenome (GOLD analysis project Ga0256831, IMG submission 189087) | Hydrothermal vent microbial communities from Lau Basin, Pacific Ocean - 132-544 | ecosystem: Environmental > Aquatic > Marine > Hydrothermal vents | place: Pacific Ocean: Lau Basin | collected... | reverse complement strand
TTATCAAAGCACCCACTTTCTGCGTATGGCTGCATTAGGCGGGTGAAATTCTGCATGGTTAGGGTGGGGTCAAGGTCGGATAGGGAGATGACGTACTTGTCGTTCATGAGCGCGAAAGCGTCGGCTAAGCGGCCAATGATGGGTTCCCACATCTGTGAATCGACAACTTTTGCGAATGTGTCCTCGATGATAATATCTGTTGTAGATGTTAAGTTGTCCACTGTCTGCCGGCAGCCCTCTTTAGCTAAGCAGGTTTCGTTTAGTTTGTTATAGAACCAGCTCATTGGCTAACCAGCCTCCTTAGACAGCCTGGTGCAAATGGAGTCCATAAAAACAGTTATTGACAGGTCGTCGTTTACAACAAAATCGCCGGCTGCAAACCCAACCTCCATGAGGGCGTCTACCACTGCAGATCTTAAGGACTCATGCAAATCTGCTTTTAGTGACTTACCACCATTTTTGAAACAGTCGCTTTTTTCAAAAGGGGACAATGAGTTAAGGATATTACCCTGGTTCAGCCTTGGATCAATGTCCGACAAAGAGATGATAAACGTGTCGTCATCTAGGTCCGCCGACTCAAACCCGTTACTAATAATCGACGGCCATGCCGCAGATTCTACTATACTATTATGCACAGTCTCCGCAACGGTGCGGATTGTCATGCGTGCATCGAAGTCTGCTTGGTAGCACCTATTTCTCGCACGGCATAGCCCTTTCAGCTTATCCGTTAACTCGCTCATCTGCCTATCTCCCCCTTCATGAAGCGCTTCAGCCCCAGCCAGATTGCATATGGTGCCATGGCTATTATAGTGATGATATCAAGCACCGTTGCAAGTATGTATTCTTTAGCGCTGCTCCTCCTTGAGGCATATGCCCGCACCATCCAATCCATAACCTCGTCAGAATTGTTCATTGTTAACCCCCAGAAACTTGCGTGTTTATTTTTGCAAAACACTGAGGAATAATTGTGTAAAACCGCTTTGGTTTTTATTATAATAGTAGCGGTTGTTCTTTAATGCTGCTACTGTGGTTTGTCCACAACACTTCTACTCTCCTAGCGTGTTCCTTGGCCGAGCCCTCTCCCCTTAGCTTCGAGGTGCGGGTTCTGCCGGCGGCATGTGAGACAGTCTCCCACTCTACCCGTCTCCAGCCAGCATCTTCTAGGGGTTTGTAGATTGGTGTATCGTAACCGCTGAGGAATATGTGCTGCGATTGTGCCCCTAGCAGTGTTTCCACGAGCTGGTGGTGATGGCTATCGTCAACCTCGTGCTCATATTTCACGTCAGTCCTGGCTTCTTGCACGTATGGTGGGTCTATGTAGAAGAGGGTGGTCGGTGAATCCCAATATTGTATTACCTCAAGGGCATCACGATTTTCAATATAGACCTGCATTATGCGGTCGTGCCAGGCAAGTAGACGCGATTGTCTAGAGCGCCATGATTCCGGCTGCGAGCGCTCAACAGATTTCCCCCACCCCGCATGAGCCCTGCCACCAAATCCCTGCACATGAGCAACAACCATAGCCCAAGCCACATCTATCTCGTCGTAGTCGTCGAGGTTGTCAAGTATGTCATTGGCCTTTTTGTGCTCGTCAGACGAGTACGGGGTCCATAAGAGCTTATGGGCAAATCGCTCAAACTTCTCATCATCCTGCAACGCCCTAAACACAGCCACAATTCTTGAGTCAACGTCGTTTATAACTTCTATAGGATACTTGTGTTGCAATGCCCAAAAAACCGAAGCGGCTCCGGCGTACGGCTCAACGTACGTTGTTATGCCAATGGTGGGAAAGAGTGGTATGATGTTAGGGGCTAGCAACCCCTTGCCACCAAACCACCTGAGGGGGGCAGTGCGAGAGTTTTTGCGCTCCTTTAGTTTTACGATTGCCAAATCTACTTCATGCACTGCCCCACCTCCAAAAATCAACTTTCTTCAATGGGGGGTACCCCAAAATTTTTAGGACTGGACACACTGCTTATTTGGCCCAAAGTAATGGCGTCGCTTCAGCTCTTTGAAGATGTTGTGTGCCATCATGGTCAAGTGGGGCACAAGGTACCGATACTTGCATTTGGGCGTATCCATTTCGGCTAAGTCTGCATACACGATACCGACATGCCGAAAATCGCCGTCAACCATAATCGCCGCTGCCTCATTATAGGCGTCTGCAAGTAGGTCACTAGCTTTTGTTCCGTCGTCGATAAAGCCGAGCAGGGCAGCAAGAACGTCAAGCAACGGTAGCAGCAGCGTATCCCTCTCTTCGCACTGTATCTTGTTCATAGCCCCCCTTAGTAGGTCTTGATTACGTAATCGGCCAGGCTGTAGAGCTCATTGGTTTTTAGCTCCGAAGCGTGCTTATCTCCGGCTTCGCAACCGCGGGCCACCTGTGTCCGCTGGTCGATGTCTATGGCAATGGCGTAAGTTGTGGGTGTGTCTGGCGACACAAGGTCAAAGAAGTTGTATTCGTTGGGGAACCTCCAGTCATCCACTATGATGGCATGCTGATGGAGTAACCCACTGTCAAAGAGCAGTTTCCTGGCGGCATCGGCGGCAAAGGAGACCCATATGTCCTTGTTGCAGGAATTTCGCCCTATGTCGGTGCCAAGATATTGTAGCCGCTGCCTCCACGGCATGGCCATTATCTCCTTAGCTAGCTCAGTAAGGTCTGGTGTTGACAATACCCCCTCATTCCTGCACCACTCCTTTTGTCTCATGGTGTCCAGCAGGTTGCGGACTCCATATATTGACTGTGCCGCAATCTTTAACGGGGCGGCGAAGTTGAGTGTCGTAGCCAAGTAGCCAAACTCGGTGCGCAGCATCTTGGCCACCAAGTCGGCATGATAGCTTTTGCCAGAACACTTTGGGCCACCAAACAGAACTAGGATGTCGTCTTTCGTCTTTACGCCATCCGCGATGGCATCGTACACCTCTGCAACTGGCGTGTACTTCAACTGAGCCACCTCGTCGTTATGTAGTGGCAAATCACCTCGCAGGAGAAGACAAGGGCGAATGATGCAAATGTTGATTGGGCATCTAGCCACAGGAACGAAACAGCAAGGGCAACAACTGATCCTAAACCGTACCAAAGGCTGTGCTTGGCCCCTGTGGGAAATGCTTCAAGGCTAAGGAAGTACGCCGCAACGCCGCCAACAACTATACTGGCTAGCGTAACGTTGGTGTATTCCATAATCACACCCTAACTCCCGGCATCTTCTTTACGGTATTAACCGCTTGCCGCAATGTCGGTTTACCGCGCATAGAAAGTTCCGCAAGTCGCCGTTCCACGTTGCGCAGCTCATTCAGCCCCTTCACCCGCACCAGTTGCATGACGGTTCCGTCGTCGGACTCAACCGACAGCACGTACTCGCCGGCGCTACGGTCCTTCGAAATTCTCAAACGGCTGTGGTCGTAACTGCTCCTTCTACTCGCCACTGAACCCGACCTCCACGCTGATGTTTTGTTTGCCGTCGGTATCATACACAAGAAGCCTAACGCCACTTATGTCTTCGGCGCAGCCTTTAAGAAACCTGTACAGAACCCCCTGGAGCCAGAGGGCTACATCGTAATTGATTTTTAGCCCAGTGCTGTTCGTCGCTGTGATTGTCAACTGCAGTGATCCATCTGGCATGTCGTAGACCTCATCGGTAACGTCGCCGAAGGATTCGAGAAGCAGTTTCTCTAGCTCCCTATAGGCAGCTGGCATTATTCCGGTTATCAGCTCGTCGGTTAGGCTGGTAAGCCAAGTAGTCACCTCATCATACATGCTAAGCACGGCGGGAGAGCTCCTCCCCGACTTCTTGGCCAGCTCTTCCAGCGCTTTTGCGAATTCGCTGAAGCTCTTTTGTACTGGCTCGACCGCCTCTGTCATTTTCCGCAATCTCACAATTCATCATCTCCCAAAAGATAGTATACGAACTTCGTCCGGTGTGTGCCAAGTCGTCGTCGGCCCAGCACTCCATTGTTGTATAGCCTGTTCAGTGCACCCCTCACAGATTCATATCTATGCCCTGTGCGTTTATGAAAATCGTATGCATTGACTTCCACGCCGCTCCTTAGCTCCCCTAACAGTGCTGCTGTCAGCTTAGTAAGTCGCATATTCCAAGCGCACCTCCTAGTGGGGTACCCGGTGGGAATTGAACCCACACCTCCGAGGTCACAACCCGGTATGCTAACCGTTACACCACGGGTAACATTCCACCTATTTAGTATACCATATCCAATCGATTTGTGTACCGCCACTCATACTGCCATCCCACACATACCATGCAAACGCCACGGCAGACGATGCTTTCTTGCCCGCCAAACCGCCCTGCACCATAGCTACGCGGTTTATAAAAATTAGCACGTGGGATGGTGGGTGTTTGGACCAAATTTTTCGATAGCGCTTCTGACCCTCTAGTGCTTGCACCCTTGCCAAAAATGCAAAGCGCTCGTAGTATTCGGTCGCGACATGTATGAACCCGTCTAGCAGCTTGAACGGTGGGTTGGTTATGAGCCAATCGGTCAGGGGTGTAAATTCCTCGGCTAAAAAGTCTCCCACATAATCCAGCGGGTAGCCATAGTCGTTTATGTCCGCCGTGACTATTCCGCCAAATCGTTCCTGGAGTACATCGGCCATATAGCCCCTACCAGCCGCAGGCTCGAATACAGTCGATGACTGCAATTCGTGACCGTGCCGCTCCAACCAATCTAGCAACGCCCTGGTCGCCCCGGGCGGGGTTGGATAATCGTCCAGGGTGTTAAGAGGCTCGTTGCGTCGTGCCATCACCGCCGCACTGCTTTTGTACATGTATCACCTCAGATTATACACATGTATAACTCTCATTAAAATATGGAGGCCCTGGCCGGAGTCGAACCGGCGTTTCTTCGCTTAGGAGGCGAAGGTCAATCCGTTCAGGGCCTCTGCGATTATAGCACTAGCCCAGGATTTTGTCCATGGCTTTGTAATAGCGCTCAACCGGTTCTGCGCATTCTAGGTTTATGGCGCAGGCTATCAATGTCAGCGCCGCACCAACAAGTGCCGCCGGCGGCATCAACAAATACACTATGAGCAGCCGGATAAGGAATCTATAGTCACGCTCCGCCAAAAGCCGGTCATGAATTTCTTCAGAGTACCACAGCATCACCAAGATTGTCCATATTGCCCATACCGGCAAAAGAATGTCCATGGCAAACCTCCCAAGAACTTTTTGGAGCCCGGCAGGGGACTCGAACCCCCAACCCCCTGTTTACAAGACAGACGCTCTACCAGTTGAGCTAACCGGGCTAGCCTATAAAAGCGTCTATGCAGTTAGTTATCCGACTACCAAGACTATTAAAACCTTCGAGAACAGCAAAAACGAACACCATCAAAACCATAATCACAAAGGCAACGGTAATTGCCAATGGCGACAACACGAGCCGCGCAATCCAGACAAACCGATCAACTGTCCCAATACGATTAAGCCTAGCAATATACCGCCCCTTTTGGCCGTCCACAAAGTAAACCGCCAGCACTGCCAACAGGTAAATGAATACACCAGCTACTTCCTTGCTCATCCTACCCCCCCTCGTACATTTTGGTCGGAATAAAGTACATGCACGCCTTGCCGTCTTCCTCCAGTTCAAACTTTGCGCTCGCCCGCCACGTGCAGTCACCCTCTATAGACCTGAGGCATTTGTCCCTTATGTGACACTCGTAGTTGGCGCAAAAGGCCGTATCACACAGTATCAGGTCAAATCTGCGGCTACGTTTCACTGTTGCCCCCTTTGGCAAGCTTCTTTTTGTATCGCAACCCTGATGGACTCTATATCCGATTCTAAAAACACACTGAGTCCATCTAACGCCTCCAGTTAAACCACCTCTGATAACCCGCCCATAATGCCTGTCTTATGGGCGTAGGCTTTTAGGCTCCCTACATCGGCTGCGGAGAACAATTCAATCGCCTGTTGAAGGGTGGTGTTTTTCAAAAGCCATTAAGCCGCAAGTGGGTAATTGCATACGCAAATGTTGTTATTTTGCGGCCCTCGCCGCTCTTCACCACGCCAATCACCCCTCCAAGTTTATTATAACATGTGTCAATCGCTCCTCCTCGGCGTAGGCTATTGCTTCGTGTATGGAGCGCAGCATTTTTTCAACCGCTTCTCTCTCATCCATACCCCTTGACAAGTCGGTGTAATCACCTCTGCTACTAGATACTCTAAGTATATATTTCCCGTCCGCCTTTTTTGCAATGAACATTAGGTCGCCTGGGGCCGCCATATATAAGCCATTGTATGTTTTAACGGCAATCAATCCAAATCACCCCCACCATCGTCTTCGCCTGATGGGCAATCAAGCATCCCACCATCAAGATAATCTCCCAGTGCTTGGCGCTGCTCGCACCCCACCCACTCCAAGCCTAGCATGGCGTCAACGACGTCGACTACAGCAATTGCACCACTGCGCATATGGCTTCGGCACTTCTCAACCAGCACACTCTGCGTCTAAATTAAACACTACGACACGGTCGGTTGGTACATAGTATACCATCTGCAACCTCTACCGTTTTTATGCTGCCGCCCACGGCTGGAACGGGGAGCATAGCAGCGTAGACAAGTTTCCATAGGCCGCGGTTGCCAATAGCCCACTGCTCGTAGTCAACCAGTATAGCAGCCGATCCTACAAACTCTTCCGCATTCCGCCTTACAGCGCCGACAATTTCACTCAGCGTATTCGTGGTAGCTGGCGACAACGACGCGTCCTCTTCCCCAAGAGTCATTGGGACATTTTGGACGAGTACCGATACGCCAGGTAGCCTATCACCAACGGGAAAGGTAAATGGTCGGTAGACCAATTTATTGTTCATCTTTAGCCCCCACGGAGCTTTTGGCCATCAGCAGGTAGAACGCTGAGGTCAGGGCGTCAAGTGGCTCCCAGCCATCGTGACCACTATCGCCAAATAGCTCTATCTCAATTTGCACTTCACCATGCAAGTGCATTGTAATCAACTCGTCTAAGTCGTTAGCCCGCCAGTCGGCGACTAGAAAGCCACCACCGCGTCGGAACCTGTAGTAGAATAGCATTCCCTCTTTGGTGCGACCACTGAGTTGCTGGGGGCAGCACACAGACGTGTAATCGAGCGCATAAAAACCATGTCGCTCTAGCCACGATAGCAATGAGTGCATTACATCGCCCGCATCCGGAAATTCAGCTCTCACTTTTCCCCCTATACAGTGTAAGCACCCCTACCACTGCACGCCGTGGCACCTTCCACGGCGAGGCCAGCCCGTTATCCAATCTTACACCCAACACCCACCCCGTTGCCTATTGGCTGAATTGCATGGCAGCGAACCATATGCCACATCAACTCCATAAAACCATCCGCTTCACTGCCCACAGCGGCCTCCACCCCATCTATTGGAGCGAATACTTCGCGGTTAATAAGTCCAGTCCGCACCAACCACACACCAACCGAACATTTGACACTCGGCCCACTGGGGACAACGTACCACTCGCGAGCATACTCCTCCTCGTACCAAATAATGCCAGACTACAAGCGTTGCCATCAGGTTATAACAGCGGTCACTGGCTTTGTCCGATAAGCATATAATACGCGATATATATCAAGGCCTTTGGGTTTTACATTACGTCGAATCATTTTTGTTACACGAACTACGTCCCCAATTCCAAATGTCATTGTTTGCCCTCCCCGGTTCCACTTGTTAATCTTCCGGTCGCTGTCATGAATTCTCTTACCAGCCTCTTGGGTGTGGGTGCTGTAGGATAAACTACGTCGACCTCGCAGTCACACTTCCATTTCACTATATCAAAGTCCGAACTGCCATCTACCCACTTAACAAACTCGACCAGAAGCTCTTCAAGCTGCTCGCGATCCATGCCGCCCCCTCATTCACCATCGCCAATCTAGCCACAGTATACCACACTGCAGGCTATCGAGGCTGCTAGCCAACAATGAGAGTTAAACAGATGTTTAACTCTCATGAGACATACCTAGATCTCCCACACCTCAATCTCAATTTCAGACAGGTGTTTCTCCATGGCGCCGATGGCAACCTCTCTTGATAGCCCGCCGTATCCTATTCCTGGAAAGTTCATGGCAATACGTAGGTCGGCATTGGCCAGAGCGTATACTCTAAGCACCATGGACGACAATTCTATTAGCTCGTAGCTGGACTTTTCCCAATAATTGCATTTCGTTTGGAAGGCACCGACACCAAAGGCCCTTATAACAACTAGGCCATACAAAACCCCCCTCCCGCACCTTGGGTATTGGCCTGACAGCAACATATCTCCAATGGTATGAGGTGTTGCTGGCGCAAGCTTTCTTGCGGCGAGTGCCGCGCCAGCACCCATCACTAACTCGCCGTTTGCTTTTACCGTGCCATTGGAAGAAAAAAGTCTTATGTCTGGCGGGTTGTGTAGTTTATCAGAGAATAAATTGCCGGTCTTAAAAATCACTGTCTCATGCCTCACGTATCAGGTGGTTATTGGAGCCTTGGTGTATACGGCTCTTTGAGGCTGTCTCGAGCCCCATCGCATGCGGCGAGCCGCCAGCTCGCCAGTTGCATATGCTTGTAACCTCGCCGCTCCTCCAGGATGCTGGATAATTTGTACAGAATCAGCAGCTCGACCGGAAGGCACAAAAGCGCCGCGCAAGGCGGTACTGGGGCTTTCGCGAACTGCCAAAATGCCAACGCTGTGGACAGCGCCATCGCGACCGAAGCAAAAACCGTTGTCGCCATTACATGCCGCGCTTTTTTAGCAGCATTTTGGTGACGTTCTCAGGCGGCGGCGCTTGGTACCCAGAGCTAGGCATCGGGTAGCCGCCTATCCCGAACGGATCCGGGAAGCCCATTTCAACCGCCCCCTAACATTGGTGCAGCCCCTGTCCGTTGACAGTAACCCTAGATGCCGTTCCGTCTCCCCAGTTTACCCTCCATGGCAAATGATTCCAGTCCGGGTCTGTAGGGGGGTACGGCTGCCACGGTTGCGGGATCCACGGCGTACGCTCCCACGGGTGAAGCGGCTTGCGCGGAAGCGGCTGGGTAGGCACCGGCTTGAACTCCCGCTCGCGCATCAGCCGCAGTAGCAGCTCACGAAGGTCTTTGACCTCACTTTCCAGATGGTCGATCCTGCGCAGCATCCCCTTTTTTGTCATAGGCACCCCCTCTACAGCAAATGACTCTGTAGTCTATCGCGAGCTATCTCACAATACTCTTCTGCTATATCTATACCTATGTAATCCCTGCCTAAGTCGCGGGCCACATTTTTCCATTTGCCACCACGGCCATCTTTCATGCCGTTGCCGGTTGAACGGCGCAGGTTGTAAGGCGGCGATGTTATTACAAGGTCAACAGACTCGTCATCAAGATTTTGCATGATGTCTAGCGCGTCGCCGCAAATGATTTTATTTATGTACTCAACCACTGTTGCCCTCAGCGACGCACCCTGCGCCGGCCCCTACGGTCGAGCGCAATTACATAGGGTACCCTATCATGCGGTGCTCTATTGCCCAAACCACAATCGCGAGTCAGCCTCTTCCAATTTTTGCCCAGGAACTCGTCAAACTCCCTATAGTGTTTTTTTGTCAACGGCACGCTCACCACCAACCCCTTCTTTTGGTGACCCCGGCGGGAATCGAACCCAGCACCAGCGGATTGAAAGCCCGCTATCCTGACCATTAGACCACGGGGCCATGTAGTGGGGGTCGCCGGACTCGAACCGGCCGGTAGCTGTTGGGGTGGCCAAACCCCAAAGCCCCTGCTCACCATGAGATGGTTACGCCCGCCTAGGACTCAGCGCAACCACGACTCGCGAACCCCCGTGTGGCGGTCCGTAGGGGATTTGAACCCCTGGCCTCCTGCGTGACAGGCAGGCGCGCTAACCAGGCTGCGCCAACGGACCGTGGTGGATGGCCGGGCAGGATTCGAACCTGCAACAGGCGAGTTCAAAGCCCGCTGTTCTGCCAGTTGAACCACCGGCCAGAGTGGTGACCCCGGCGTGACTCGAACCCGCGTCGACGAAGTGAGAATCCGCCATCCTAACCGCTAGACTACGGGGCCATGTAACGGGGCTGTCGGGCTCGAACCGACGGCGGCGTTGCGGGGACCCCCGTCGCCACTCAACTAACCCTCCCCGGAAGCCAGGGCGTTAGAGCCCCTGCGTGGCGGTGGGGGTAGGATTTGAACCTACGGACCCTTGCGGGTCGCCCGGCTAGCAACCGGGTGCGTTAAACCAAGCTCCGCCACCCCACCGTTTGGCGCGCCCGGTGGGACTCGAACCCACAACCCCCGGTTTTGGAGACCGGTGCTCTGCCAGTTGAGCTACGGGACACATACTGGCCCGTGGAGGAATCGAGCCACCGCTCTCCCACATGTCCCCAGAGGTGGGGCTCTCTCCACTGAGCCAACGGGCCATGATGGCTGACGGGGCAGGGATCGAACCTGCGACTATCCGATTAACAGTCGGACGCTCTACCGCTGAGCTACCCGCCATCGTGGGCGGCGATATAGGGCCGCGTCCGGCCACACGGCACGAGGCCGAGTTTTGTCGCCGCCACCATGCAAAGCCCCCACCTACTTTGCACCGCAGGCACCGCCGCGCTCGCCTGGCCACCCGCCCAAGAATGTACCTCCCATGTCTCCGGTGACCCGCATGCCTGCTCCCGCTGGTGGACAGGGTGGGGATCGAACCCACATCCTCCTGATTGCAAATCAGGCGCTCTCCCAATTGGAGCTACCCGCCCATGTCCAGCCACCCCCACCTGTGGCCATATTGCCCCATCCCCAGCACAACTACACTCGCAAAGCGGCGGCCCGGCCACAAGGAGGCAATTTTACGATGGGGCTCCCTAAAAACCAGCACACTCTTTTGTATGGCGGAGGGGACAGGACTCGAACCTGCAACGGTATTACCCGCCCCGATTTTCAAGACCGGTTGCCGCACCTACTGGCGACCCCTCCACGTGTATTCTACCACAGCAATTCCCTGCCGTCAAACGCTTTTGGTCTGGGGGGAGGGATTTGAACCCCCGACCCCCTGCTTCCAAGGCAGGTACGCTACCTGACTGCGCTACCCCCAGACGACAAACTGCCTATTATTCTATCAGAGAGCTCCCAATTTTCCTTTACTATTTTGCCGGCCACATCAAAAATGGACTCAGCCACATCGGTATAATCGGTACCCAGCCACGACAATTGTCCATCACCGTTGATCTTCGCTAGTGATACGGTCAGGTAATCAGACCACGGACATGCACTGCACCTAGTAATGTGCAACATGTAGCCGTACTGCGAATAGAACACATCTGTTTTTGCTCCGTTTTTGCTAATCATACTTGCTCCACGGTGCCACTTCTTGGAGCTTGCCAGCGCACGGGCTACAGTTTCGTAGTTATCCATATACCACCCCGTTCAGCAGTTGCGACGGTTCAATGCCGCGCCTCCTCAAAGCCCGCTCGTAATCGGCAAAGCGAAGCTTTGCCACGGCGTTTGTTCCCTCGACGTGAACAACAAGGCCCTCAGCTCGCCTATTCTTCATAGGCTCGTCGTCGAGCGGCACATTGGTAAGCCACACCACGCTGTTCATCCACTGGTAGGTTTCTTCTAGTCCCATGCCAACCTCAAGGGGTGGTGCCTCAAGAAGCGGCACTGGTTCGGCTCCGAACACGCCATACGACTTTAGCGTTTGGGATGTTGCCCCCTTGCCTAGCAGTCGGATACCCAGCTCCCAGCGCTCCCTCTTCGCCGCAATGACCCCAAGCGGCACGTCGCTCTCGAGATACTTTTCAGTATCTAGCTGGCCAATCTCGCGAACGGCAAACACCCTGAACCCTGCCAGCTTCGGGTTCTTAGAGTACACCGACCCACCGTTAAATTTCTTACCAAACAACTCGCCGTATACAACAACTGGCTGTTTGCCATGGGGCTCGGGAATCACCCGCACGCCCGTTGAAAGCAGAGCTTCAACTATGTGCCTGTTGCATACTATGCTGGAAGTGCTGGAAAAAATGTAGTTTTCCCTGGTGCCAATAGCCACCGTGCCAGCGCCGATGGCGATTCTGAGATTGATACCATCAATCTTTTCAGCCGCAACAATTTCCTTCCCCGCTACCTCTGGTACAGCGACCTCATCAGTAAGCACGCCATTTTGCAACCTGTGGAACGTCGGAATGGACGGAAACTTGGTTAGTGTGTTCTCTCGCTCCAAGCGCCTACTGTGCAAAAGACTAAACATGTCGTTATTCACCTTCGCCCCCCGTGCAACATGAGAATTAAACACCTGTTTAATTCTCATCACTTTCTACTTCAACCATCTTACCAAATCCATTTGCGACAAGTTGCTCCGTCAGCAGGCTTTGCCAATCAGCGTAGCCCACATCTATCAGTTCGATGGAGTGTTTTGTTGCGAATGCCGCAACAATCGCGCTCAAGGCATCATCGTCAATATTGCTCGAATCTACAACGACTATTCCGGCCGGGTACCTAAGGGAATAGCCGGCTAGGGTGTGGACCAGCGCCCCACCAATATGGCTATCCGCGGCCCCATATTTTTCAGCGGTGGCAATGGCCAGCGGCAACGGCGGTGCGAACACATGCTTGTCCAGCGGGTTTGCTGGAGTGTCAACTTCATAGCCACCAAACCCACCATGAGGCAAGAAGATGTGCCGATTCTCAACTTTGCTGACAAAACTTTGCGCGGCACACCCCATAGCATTGCTGCGTATGGTGATACCAAGCATATCAAGCAGAATGCCGTATTTGGCGAACTGCTCCGACTCGCACGTATTGCCGTCGCCGAGGCCAATCGCCGCCAGAAAAAAACTATGTTGCCTTCGTCCCCCCATGCTCTTCGAGCTCCTTTATCAGCTTCACAAAATCCTCAGCGTGCAACAGCACAACCCACGGGCGGTTTGATGATTGTCCCTTCTTGACCTGCTTCCAGGCCACATACGGGACCTTACCAAGACTTTCTTTTCGAGCCTGCTCTACCGATTCGTACAGCCTCAATTGCCCAGCATACTTCACCTGGGCCGCATAATCACCATGAACAACGTCAGGCACCTTAACAGCCTGCGATGTTTGGGCATGCCCGAGTCTCTGTACACCATTTACGCCATGGCTTTCCAGGAACTGCTTCCATGCACGCTCACCCCGAGCACCTTTGTCCCTGGAGAATTTTCCGCCCTTGGGTTTGTAACCATCTTTGCGCATATAGCATTCGTCTATCAGCCTCCTAGCAGCCGCCGCATAACCCTCTGCGTCGGTAGATTCTGGCACCACCTCAATTTTTTTGCACTTGGCGGGGCGAGCTGCGTTTAGCTGATTGTATATCCACCGGTATGCACCCAGTCTACCACCATCGATGTTTTTATCCAGCCAGGTGCCTTCGGCTGTCTTGTGAATCGCATTGTGGTGTTCTCGGCAGAGCGGGATTGCAAAGAACCAGCCAGCACCCTTGTGGCTCCTTGCCCCAAAACCATTTAACTTAAAACTCCATGGCCTGATGTGTGCGATATCTACACCGCGCTTACCACATACCAAACACCTGGCGTCTTTAATTGAACGGAGAAACAAGTTCTCCATGGCCTTACTCATCGAGCTCCTCCAGAACGTTGAGCAGGATGGCGGTAATGTTCTCCGCATCCGACTCAAGGGCGTCGTCTACGGTAACACCTGACTCGGGGTCGGCCAACTGCAACAGGACGTGCGCCAGATTAAGCACGTGCAGGACGTGCATCTCCCTCGATTCGTCTAGCTTATCTGCCACTACTGACTCAGCATACTTATGCCTTACCAACTCATAAAGCTTGCGCAGGTCTTCAAACATCTTCTCCTTCACCTCCTTTTAGAATGTCCAGTGTACGCTCGATAGTGATTGATGCGCCCCTTACCTCGCCTTTGGCCGCATTACTGTCCCTTCCCATGAGGGAGACAATAGCATTGTCGATAAACCGTTTTGCTTTTATGAGTAGCGTAATTGCAGCATCTTCCTTATTCATATACTACCTCCCGTGTCTAGTATACAACAGGTAACAGGGTGAAGTTTTGTTAATCATTATGTTATGATAACAGACAGGTGATTGCAGATATGGACGTTCTCACATTAAACAGTGTACAGAATATAGGTATATATAAGGGCGCTCCGTTTGCCCCAGATGGTGGGCGAAACGCGTTTAGCACACGTTCCCTTGGAAAAGTATTCGCGACTAGGGCAGCGGCCCAATACACCCTGGCCGGCGGTAGCGCCTATGTGATAGAAGGGCTGATGGTGCGTAAACCAACGGCGTTAGAGGTAGTTCGTGAAATAGTTATTAATATGCACAGGGGGTTGGTATTTGCGCACGGGCTTAACGGCCAGTACCAATACGGTGTTCTATACGCGGTACTGCTTGCGGCGGCTCGCCGAAAAAAGGAGCTTAACGTCGACTATGACGATTTTATACAGTTTGGAACACGACGTCGTGAATTAATTCACAATGCTCCGGTTAATCATGCAACCCTCAAAAAAACTCTTAGGTTATTGGAAAGGGAGGGTTTTATTCAACTGGAAGGGGGTAAGTATGGAATAATTATTAGGCTTCACTTAGAGACACTCGTTTCTAAAATAACCCTAATAAAGGCTGAGCTATTCTCTAATATTGCTATGTATTTTATAACCAGCCTAAACACATATTGGCAAGGGGAACATACCAGCAATCCAATTTCTCTTCCTCAGTTGCCTATTGAAATTAAATCACTAAGAGATTTAGTTAGAACATACGAGAATAATAATAATGTGTTGTTTAATACGGCACAAAAATTTTACACTGACCTATTTTACGGTGGGCGTGTTGCTAGCTTTGTTTCCCCTAGGTTCTGGAGCCCCATCCACACCCTTGCCATAAGGCTCAGGATGTTGGTGGGCAATGTATCTGCTATTGCGAGGCTCTTAGGGGTGTCGAGGCCCACGGTGTACGCGTACATAAAAAGGGCGGTGCAGTTCTCGTACATCGAGGCCCAGGTTATGTCTCGTGGTACAATAGAGGCGTTTGAGAAGAGAAGGAGGGAGTCGTGGAATAGGGCAAGCAGGGCAATACGCGAAGAGGTGTTGACAAACTCAGTGGCATATACGGTGTTTTCACCGCTGTTGTACTTTAGCTACTCAAGCGGCAGAAGGGCACCAGTGTTTAGGTACATAAGTTGAGGAGGTTTTTGTGAGGACTGTATATGTAAACGTGAGGGACACAGTCGGTGGAAGTGGTAAGGTGTCCTGGATTCGAGACAACCTAAACGGTGGTTCTATCGTTGATTTGGTAGCTAACACGGCACGCGTTAGCTATGACGCTGAGCCGTCAGAACGTAGCCACAGCGACAACTTAAAGCTGTTCAGATATCTGTTGGGGCATAAGCACATGTCTCCATTCGAGCACGCCATTTTTACATTTCACATAACAGCGCCACAGTTTGTGGCGGTGCACTTCTTGAGGCACAGAACCGCCAAGGTCAACATGCAGTCATTCAGATATACACAGATCGATGACGCGTTCTACATCCCTGAGGTATTTAGAGCCCAATCGAAGAAGAACAAACAGTCATCGTTCGGGGAGGTTGAGCAGCAGGATTACTTCAGAAAACGTTGGAAGAGTGTGTTAGGTGAGGTAAATGAGTTGTATCACCAGATGATTGATGCTGGCATAGCTCGCGAGCAGGCTCGCGGCATCATGCCATTTGGAACCTTCACTTCATGGTATTGGACCATGGATTTTAGAAACCTGCTGCACTTCTTGGGACTTAGGCTCAGCAAGGATGCCCAAGAGGAAACGAGGCTGTACGCCCAGGCGCTTGAGGGGCTACTTTTAGATATCGACCATGAGGCCATGGAAATCGCCCGAACTGTTGGTTATGCTAACATATAGTATAGCTACTACGAATAAGGGTAGTTTGGGGTATTGACTACGGAGTTAATATGGGGCATAATGAGGACAATGGAGTTAGAGTAAGCTCACCGAGCTGCCCGCTTTGCGGTGGCGGCGTGCGCCAGTCTGGCAGCGGGCACAGGTTGCATGTCGACGAGCCATTCGTTGAGCCCAGGCGGTACAAGTGGGTTTGTGACTCATGCGGTGCGAAGTTCTATTCGACTGAGCGCAGGCCGGCCGGTGAGAACGCCTGTTGCCAGGTGTCGCTTGGTCGCTTTAGGGGGCGTCAGCAATCGCGGTTTTGGATAGATGAGGGTAATGGCATTCTAAGGAGAGAGCTTGGCCATGTCTGCGAGGTCTGTGGCGAAGTGTACGTTTGGGATGAGACGCTGCTGCTAAGGGGTGGTTAACTGGTGCGACACGTCGACGACTACTTGCCTTCTGGCGCTGTTGCCAGGCGCGAATTAAAAATAGCTTCAAAGTCTACGATGCTCCCCGAGCAGGCTGTTGCTATTGCTGGGGTGATGGCCAAATTTGTGTCGGGCGGCTACCCAGAAGATCTTCCCAAACTGGTAGGTTACCGGTCTCCAGACTTGTCTGATGATAACTCATCGGCCACTAGGGGGTCCCTGACCGCCCTGCTGGGGCGCAACGAGTTAGCCTATATTTGGGGGCTTCTCCCCAAGGAGCACAAAGACCGCATAGTGAACTACCGGCGGCACAAGCCAGAGGATTATGTACTCTCACTGGAGGTAGTGTGGAACCTGCTGTTGACGCTAAAAGGATTTTAGAGGAAAACTTTGTTGTCGGCAGGGGCCTTGGTCCGTTCTTCATACCGTTTTCTCCTGGCGAAACAAAGGATACTTTGGTGACCAGGGCTGAGGCCAGGATTAGAGATATTTGGCCAAGACAGTTCCCAGCAATGAACTTTCCCGTTTACATCAGGGTTTTTAGCTGGGAAAAAGAGAAGCCCAGAATCGGCGATGGAATGTTACCTATCACCGTGATCGGTGAATCGATAGTAGATGCGTTCGTCAGGGCTAGTGCGATAAGGAACTCTAAACAGGTTGGGGGCATATGGGTTATGAGGGATCACTACAGTATGGTGCCGTATGACCTCCTGTCGGTGCAAATAGTATGGGGAGTATAGTCAGTAACTATGCCGATGCTCGCCTGGACTTGATTTTTGCTGTTGGCTTGACCGAGGGGGCTACAGTTGATGTTGCTCGCGAATACGGGGTACATCCTGCTTTTGTTAGTCAGGCCAGGCGTGTGGCTAATGTTTGGGGCGACGTTCCTCGCTCGGCGCTGCAGGGGTTGAGCTTACGTAGGTTGTACCTTGGGGCTAGGGCTGCAGGGCTTCTGGGCAAGGATGAGGCCGCGCGTCTCATGCGAGAGCTAAGCACCTCGCAGCTAGAGGCTCTAGTGAGGAAGCACTCGCCGAAGAAAAAACTTTTACCCAGGGTAGATGATGGTATATACGACCAGCTAATGGAGCTACATTCGATGTTTGACAGGGTGTTTCACGATATACATGGGTACAACATGTCCTTTGACCGATTCCTTGAAACAGTGATTGCGGTAATTGGTGAGCTTCCTGAGGACACCATTTATGGACTAATAAGGGCACTGTGGGGGGATGAGTATGAGTGATGTCCAAGTAGATGACGTATATATCGACGTTGACGGTGATGGCAATCGTGTCATAGTTGTGTCTCTTAATGACGGTACTGACATAGGGATTATGCATGACGGTCTCAGCATCAACGGCTCTCAGTCAGTTGGTTTTGAGTCGGTTGTGCAAACCGTGCTAGGTGGAGGTGGCGATGGGTAGGGTTTCTTATTCTCCTGAGCTCCCGGATGCCGCTATGAAGATCTGGGCGCAGAATAATCGGCCTGGCTGGTCAGAGATCGCCAGGCGGGTAAACGAGATGTTTGGCAAGAGGGTTGCCCCACAAACGATAAAAGGATGGCACGACCGTGGCGTGCCTATGAACTGGGAGGAGTTCGAGAGTCGGTACAAATCCCACCTTTACATGAATGAGGCGGTACGATTAGCCGAAGAATCGGCTGAGGTACGTGAGGATACGTGGGTAGCCATGAAGTCGATGATGCGGAAAATGAGTGCCGACATGCAGCAGATTCTTGATGGTGAGCTAGAGTTGCGTTACCGCTCAGCCGACGCATTTTACACGACGTATTTGCGAGTTATAACACAATACTACAAGCTGTTTGGTGAGAACAATGAGGAGCTGATTAAGGGGCTCTTGGCAAAACTGCCAGAGGATAAGTTGGCAGAGTTGAAAAAGGAGGCAGTACCCGATGTTCACGCCCCCGTGCCGGAGGCGTAGATGGATTACATGCATTCGTTAATAAAAATGGTGCGACAGTGCCAGAACTGCACGGAGGTTGTTGGCGGGCTTTCCGATGAGGAAATCATCGCCTTTTTGAACGATGATCCAGAGAACGATATGTCACTGCTGGATGTGCTGGTCACGGTCGGGTGCGAGGTTGTTGTCGAGGAAATTGATAGTCGAATAAAACGAGGTGGGTAATATGGGGCGCAAATTTACTGGTCGCCAAATATTGGCCCAGGCGCTCCGTGACATAGGTGGTGAGCACGCCACCGAACTAAAGCGGTATAAGGACCTGCTGGCATATAAGCGTGACCCTGTTGGCTATGCTAAGGATATCATTGGTTTCTCAATGTGGGAGAAACAGGCCGAAATGGCCAACGCCATTGCCAACAACAGGGTGGTGCGAGTCAACGCCGGCCACGGAGTTGGTAAGACTTCTAGCGCCGCTACGCTTGTTAACTGGTTTTTGGACACCAACGACCCTGTTCTCGTGCTGACGACAGCGCCAACCTGGAACCAGGTGCGCACGCTCCTTTGGAAGGAGATTAGGTCTCAACGCAGGAACAAGGGGCTCGTTGGCAATATCAAACAAACCGAAATCAGCATTAGTGATGACAGGTTTGCTATCGGGCTTTCCACCGACGACGAAACAAAGTTCCAAGGCCACCACTCACCAAATATCCTAATTGTCATTGATGAAGGACCTGGCGTTGACCCGAAAATCTACCAGGCGGTAGAGAGTATTCGGGTCGGTGAGAATAACAGGCTTCTATCACTGGGCAACCCCGTGTCACAGTATGACGCGCACGAGCTGTTGTCAGAAAAGCGGGGAGCGTATGCGATGCGCATTTCCTGCCTGGAGCATCCAAATGTTGTTCAAAGACAGGAGATTATCCCCGGTGCTGTTACTTACGACTGGGTTGACGAGCATGTTCTCGAATGGTGCGAGCCAGTAGACCCGCCTGGCTCTGAGGTCGAGGAGCTGGAGCTGGTTAAGTCTGGTTACTTCTGGTGGAACGAGCAGTATTACAGAGCATCGCCGATTGCGATGTCTAAAATACTTGGTCTCCCACCACCCGTAGCCGAAGATCAGATAATCTCGCTTGCCGCCATTCAAGGGGCGCATAATCGCTATCTCGAAACATCAAAGCCAATGAAGAACATGACGGTCCAAGTTGGCGTTGATGTTGCTCGCTTTGGTGTCGACGAGAATGTTGTATACGAAAACTGGGGCGGATACGTTTTGCCGCCACACACCTGGTCCGGCATCTCTACGGTTGACACTGCAAACCGCATCTGGAAGATAGTTACAAGCATTCGTAGTGATGGTAAGAGCAAGAATGCGAATATCAGAGTAAGGCTTCTGGTTGATGAGGGCGGTGTTGGTGGCGGCGTTGTTGACTACATCCGAGATCAAATCCTCGCCAACGAGACGGCCCCATGGTTTCAGTTGATGCCGGTGCAGTTCGGAGGGTCACCTCTAAATGGCATACGTTTTGCAAACAAACGAGCCGAGATGTACTACGGTATTCGCGAGGCGCTCAAAGAGGTGGCCGTTGCGCCAGATGACCGGCTTGACCGCGAGCTAATGGAGCACCGTTACAAGATAGATAACTCTGGGCGCATACTCATTGAGAGCAAGGATTCTATTAAGAAGCGGTTAGGGAGGAGCCCAGATAGGGCCGATGCTTTCGTTATGGCGATTTACAAAGGTGATGTCGGCAAGGGTGACTGGGTTCCTGGAATCGATACACTGATTAGCACGTTAAACGGGATATACAAAGGGGGCTAGTGCATGGACATATTTAGAATGTTTAGGCGGCCCAAGGAAAAAGCTGGGCAGCAGACACTCCCCCCACAGATGGTTGTTGTGCCTACATCAGGGGCGAGAAAATCTGGATTTAATTCTGGTGAGCTTCCACGTGTTGTTGCCAACGGTGTGAAGGTAAACTCGGCCACGGTGAAATACCTGCGTTATCTGGCCATCGTGGACGAGGATATCTACGGTGCCGTTCGCGACTTACAGGTGTTGGCGAATCCTGGTTTTGAGCTTCGCATAGATGCACGCAATAGGCTGCATAAGAAGCGTGCGGTTGATGCCTTGTCCAACATTGATGATGTTTTTGACGTTCGCTCACTCGACAGTTTTATCAACAATCAGGTTTTTGAGGTTGTCACAACTGGCGCTTCTAGCGTAGAGTGGGTCCCCGCGAGGACAAGGGACCGTATAGTTCAGGCCGCCGTTGTTCCCTCAGAAACCATTTCGATTGTGAGGGGCAAGAACGGCTCGTTAAAATATATGCAGAACATTGGTAATAAACCAATTCTGCTTGACGAGAGAACATACAAATATTTCCCCCTGCAGACTGCTGGCGATTCTCCATATGGTATACCGCTAATTATTGCAGCGCTTCGCGGCCTGGATCGTAAGGGAAAAATGATTAACAGCGTCGACAGATTGCTCAAGCTGCTTGGACTTGCAGGTATTGTGCATGCCAATGTACCCGTTCCCGAGCCCGAGAAGAGTGGATTTGATGGAGAGGCGGACCCAGCATACCTGGAGTATGTTACGCGCAAGCTACGGCAGGTGGCAGAGCTGCTGACGAGGGGCGAGGACGAGGGCGTCTTCGTCACACCAGTTGGCACCGACCTAAAAGTCGTTTCGGCTGCAAGGGATACGCGAGGGGCCTACACCGCGTGGATCGACAACGAGCACCTGATTTGGTCTGGTGCACGTACGCTTCCGTTTATGCGCGGGCGGTCCGAGAGTCTATCGGAAACGTGGGCCAAGGTTGCTTACCCTATCGTCCTGGCCGAGGCTGGCAATATCCAGAAAGTCATAAAAGCCCAGGTAGAGTTTGGCCTAAACCTACACTTGCAGCTTTCTGGTGTACAGGCAAAAGCTTCTATTGAGTTTACTGAGGCCCCATCGCCTTTTAGCGAGTCGAATGCCAGGGCAAGGTTGACAGATGCTCAGGCCGACAGCGTGCTGGTTGAGATTCTTGGTGAGCAGTACAGAGAGAAGGTTGCCGAGAAGCATAGCGTCAATGTCGATGTGGTCGTTGACTGACGAAGCGGGCTGGTGGTGATTTCTGTGGAATACGAGCACACCGATGACACTATTATAGTATGCGCTATGTATCCTGTGCGAGGCAGTGATGGTGCCGGTTTTGTCGTCACTGGGACTGTTCCGCTTTCTCGCTGGAGGCGCTGGGGTGGTACAATCACGGTCACGGTCGATAGTTCATATTTTGTTGGCGTTCCAGATGCTCCCGATAGGTTGCCGCTCCCTGGCGATCATATAAGGCTTGTGACCGCGACGGTGCACCGTGTTTACGGTGGGCAAGACGGTGGTGCGTAATGATTGTTGTTGTCAGACAGCCAGTTAGTTTATCGGGGTTGCTTTCAACGCAACAAGCTCACAGAGGCTTGCTAGACTCATACATTAGCGTTCGTGGTCACTATTACAGCTATTTTTATAACGCTTCTCCAAAGTATTTTAATATAACGTTTGATAGGGCTGGCACATTCAAAGGGGCCGTGATACCTCTTTTTATCCCCGGCGGGCGCAGCAACGATGAGCAGCTCACGATAGAGCTGCAAGAATATGATGGCAGCTCATGGCAAACTCGTTCAACTGGACATTTCGACATGCGTGAATATGCCTACACAGATAGGTTTTCTGGATGGGTTGACGTTGAGTTTGATACGGAAGTTGCCGTCACCACGGATGTAAATAAGTGGCGTTATAAAGTCACGTTCAGCTCAAGCACTCCGGGGGCTCGCATCTATTGGATGCGGTTCAAAAACGCAACAAATACAGAAATGCATGTTCCTTACGGAACAGAGCTTGAGGTCTATAATCCAACAACCGATGTATTGTTTAACCTTTCACAGATCCACATTGACACAGACGTTGACGTTGCTGGTGTAGATGTT